>JACCDV010783179.1_pt1 | contig 22169 bp, 20 predicted proteins | sample 7446131 | NCBI WGS metagenome assembly JACCDV01 (sample SAMN15323448, study PRJNA562643) | freshwater metagenome | isolation source: river surface water | place: USA:Blue River Watershed | collected 2017-08-17
AGCCAGAACCTCCTCTTCGACCTTTGGGAACGAAGGAGAGGCGAGCGGACCATCAGGTCGGTCTGAGTGCTTTGGATACATCACGGCTTTCGAAGAAGTTCTAGAACTTAACAATGTTAATCTAGAGCCCTGCTAACTCGGAGACTAAATAAGTGAACGCTTCAAAACCAGAACCACTAAGACCGGCCAGTATTCCGGAAAAGGCCACCGTTGACGGCCTAGAGGCCAAGTGGGTGCCCAGCTGGGAGACCAACCAGGTATTTGCGTTTAACTCAAAGGCTGCCAAAGAAAACATCTTTTCGGTAGACACTCCCCCGCCAACGGCATCAGGTTCACTCCACGTCGGTCACGTGTTTAGCTATACCCACACTGACGTAATTGCCCGTTACCAGCGCATGCTGGGCAAAGATGTCTTCTATCCGATGGGTTGGGATGACAACGGCCTTCCCACCGAACGTCGCGTTCAGAACTACTACGGAGTCCGTTGCGACCCGACCCTGCCATATGTAGAGAACTTCACCCCACCCTACGAAGGCGGCGACAACAAGAGCTCGAAGGCTGCTGATCAACTTCCAATTTCCAGAAGAAACTTCATCGAGCTCTGCGAGCGTCTGACCGAAGAGGATGAGAAGGCATTCGAGAACCTCTGGCGCGATCTTGGCATCTCGGTGGACTGGGCACAGACCTACCGAACCATTTCAAAAGAAGCCCAGCAGGTATCGCAGGCAGCATTCCTAAACAATCTGGCTCGCGGCGAGGCTTACCAAGCCATGGCTCCAACCCTCTGGGATGTTACTTTCCGCACCGCGGTAGCCCAGGCAGAGCTGGAAGACCGCGAGATGCCGGGCGCTTACCACCGCATTGGATTTGATGGCCCTGAAGGCAAGATCTTTATCGAAACCACTCGCCCAGAGTTGATCCCAGCCTGTGTTGCACTGGTTGCCCATCCAGATGACGAGCGCTACCAGCCGCTATTTGGCAAGACTGCAAAGACCCCGCTTTTTGGTGTCGAGGTGCCGATTGTGGCCCACCGCCTGGCGCAAAAGGACAAGGGCTCTGGCATTGCCATGATCTGCACCTTTGGTGATGTGACAGACGTGATTTGGTGGCGTGAACTGAACCTCCCTAACCGTGCAATCATCGGCTTTGATGGCCGAATTGTGCCAGATGCCCCAGAGGTCATCGCTGAGAGCAAGGGTGCTGCGCTGTTTGCGCAGATTGCCGGCAAGACAGTGTTCTCCGCCAAGGAAATCTTGGTTGAAGCGCTCAAGGCTTCAGGAGACATGATTGGCGATGCAAAACCGATCAGCCACCCGGTTAAGTTTTTCGAAAAGGGTGACAAGCCGCTCGAGATTGTCTCCACTCGCCAGTGGTACATCACCAACGGTGGTAAGGATAAAGAGCTTTCCCAGCAGCTGATTTCTAAGGGTCGCGAGCTCGAGTTCCACCCAAGCTTCATGCGAGTTCGTCTTGAGGACTGGATCAACGGTCTGAACGGCGACTGGCTAATCTCTCGTCAGCGCTTCTTTGGAGTGCCAATCCCGGTTTGGTACAAGCTCGACTCGGCAGGAAACCCGCTATTCGATGAGCGCATTGTCCCGAACCTGGAACAGCTCCCGATTGACCCCAGCTCCGATGTCCCAGCCGGCTTCACCGAGGACCAGCGTGGTGAGCCAAATGGTTTTATTGGCGAGCTCGACATCATGGACACCTGGGCAACCTCGTCGCTTACTCCACAGCTTGCCGGTGGCTGGCTGTCAAAGCCCGAGCAGTTTGCCAAAGTCTTCCCATTTGATCTTCGCCCACAAGGCCAAGACATCATTAGGACCTGGCTGTTCTCTACCCTGCTCAGAAGCGAGCTTGAGCACGGCGTCCTGCCCTGGAAAAACGCAGCTATTTCGGGATGGATCCTCGACCCAGACCGCAAGAAGATGTCAAAGTCAAAGGGCAACGTGGTAGTTCCAAACGAGCTGCTAGAGACGCATGGCTCCGATGCCGTTCGCTACTGGGCCGCTAGCGCAAGGTTGGGAACAGATGCCGCATTTGACGAAGGTCAGATGAAGATTGGTCGACGCCTAGCCAACAAGCTACTCAACGCTGGTCGCTTCGCGCTCAGCTTCGAATTGCCTGCTGGCGTAACCCAAGTTTCCGAACCGATTGACCAGGCGATGCTGGCGGCACTTCGCGAGGTTGTGGATAGTGCGACCAGGGCATTTGATGCTTATGACCACACCAAGGCCCTGGAGATTACAGAGACCTTCTTCTGGACCTTTACCGATGACTACCTGGAGCTGGTCAAAGAGCGTGCATACGGCAACTCCGGCCAGTCGGCCCAGGAAATTGGCTCTGCAGTAATTGCACTTCGTGAAGCACTGGCAATCTTGGTGCGCCTATTTGCTCCATTCATTCCATTCGCAGCCGAAGAAGTTTGGAGCTGGTGGCAGCAGGGTTCGGTTCACCTCAGTCCTTGGCCCCAAACTTCGGAAATCCGCTTCGAGGATGCAGCTCTGATGCAGGTGGCAAGCACTGCCCTGGTGCAGATTCGCAAGTCAAAGTCCGATGCCAAGCTCTCCATGAAGGCAGAAATCAAAACCGCAACCCTAACCGGAGTGCAGCAACTCGCTTTGATTGCGGATGACCTTAAGTCGGTGGGCAAGATCGCTGAGTTGAGGTTGCTAATTGGCAACGAATTGGCACTTTCGGACTTGGAGTTCGCCTCGGAGGAATAGCATTTTGGGATGACAAATCCCTTGATGCAACCATCCCAGCTGGAAAACGAACTACCGGATTTCGCAAACCTACGCGATGAGCACTACCTACCCGCCTTTGAACACGCGGTAGCGGAGCACAACAAGGAAATCGCGGCGATTCTGGCGCAGCCAGAGGTCACGTTCGAGAACACCCTCGAGGCGATGGAGCGATCCGGTGGACTCTTGAGCACAATGCTGATGGTCTTCTACAACAAATCTTCAAGCGACACCAATGAGACCATTCAGGAGCTCGAGGCAGAGATTGGACCCCGCTTAGCTGCTCACATGGACAGCATTCGACTAAACCCGGCTTTGTATTCGAGAATCACCGAATTGGCAGCAAAGCGCGATGAGTTGGGGTTGGACGTCGCGAGTGATCGCCTACTGAGCAAATACCTAGAGGATTTCAACTTCGCCGGAGCTGGCCTAAGCGAGGCATCGCGTAAGCGAGTCGCTGAAATCAATGAGCGCTTGAGCTCGCTCGAGGCCGAGTTTGACAAGAGACTTTTGGCAGACACCAACGACCTGGCGGTTCACCTAGAGGATGACAGTCGGCTCGCCGGACTCACTGGAGACGAGATTGCCAGCCTCGCGCAGGCGGCAACCGAGCGCGGAAAAACCGGATTCGTGATTCCACTTTTGAACTACTCTGGCCACCCCTTGATTGCCTCTCTTGAGGACCGTGAGCTTCGAAAGGAGCTGATGCAGCGCACGCTATCTCGCGGTGCTAGAGGCAACGCGAATGACACCAGCAGTGTGATCAAGGAGCTGCTAGACCTGCGCCGCGAAAAGGCAGCTCTTTTTGGTTACTCGAACTATGCCCAGTACGTGCTGACTCAGCAGACTGCAAAGAGCCCCGATCGGGTTCATGAAGTGCTGCGTAAAATTGCTCCGGTTGCCAAGCGCAATGCTGAGGCCGAGGGCAAGGTATTGGCCGAGCTGATGCAACGTGAGGTTGGCGCATCTGACCTGCAATCTTGGGATTGGGACCGCTACACCGAGCAGCAGCGCAAAGAGAAGTACTCAATCGACACCTCAGTGCTTAAGCCATATTTCGAACTAAACCGCGTGCTAGAGGACGGTGTCTTTTTCGCCGCCGGTCAGCTCTACGGATTGCGATTCACCAAGCGTCCCGACCTTGTGGCATACCACCCTGACGCGAGCGTCTACCAGGTGGATTTTGAGGACGGCTCACGCTGCGGCCTATACATCTTTGACCCGTATGCCCGCCCATCCAAGCGAGGCGGGGCGTGGATGAATAACTTGGTCGACCAGTCTCACCTGCTGGGCAAGTTGCCAGTTGTGGTCAACAACATGAACATCCCAAAGCCGGCCGCTGGAAACCCTTCGCTGATGACACTCGATGAAGTAAACACGCTGTTCCACGAGTTTGGACACACCCTGCACGGATTGCTGTCGAACGTGAAGTATCCGCGCTTCTCCGGCACCAGCGTTGAACGTGACTTCGTCGAGTTCCCCTCTCAGGTGAACGAGATGTGGATGCTTTGGCCACAGGTTCTGCAGAACTATGCGATTCACCACAAGACCGGTGAGAAGCTCTCGCTGGAATGGATTGACAAACTGCAAGCCACCGAGGCCTTCAACCAAGGTCACGCCACCACGCATTACTTGCAGGCGGCAATCCTTGACCTCGCCATGCACGAGGCCGAAGAGACTCCAGAAGATCTAGCGGCTTTTGAGGCGCAGGCAATTAGCGACTACGGCCTTGACTTCCACCCGGTACCAACCCGCTATCGCCCGAATTACTTTGCCCACATATTCGCCGGAGGTTACTCGGCCGGGTACTACGGCTACATCTGGTCTGAGGTGCTTGATGCGGAGAGTGTTGACTGGTACAAGTCGCAGGGTGGTCTTAGTCGTGAAAACGGGCAGCGGTTTGCCGATGCCCTGCTTTCTCGCGGAGGCGAAACGGATTCAATGGATCTTGTCAGAGAGCTGCTGGGTCGCGAACCTGAAATTACGCCACTGCTAAAGCGTCGCGGCTTGCTCTAAAGCTTTTTACCTAAAAGCCAAACGATCACGCCCACCAAAAGCGCCCAGAAGGCTCCGCCGATCCCCAAGATTGTCACGCCTGCTGCGCCGATTACAAATGTGACGACACCAGCAAGTCTGGTCGAGTCATCGGTCACAGCGCCCTTGATAGCGTTAGCGAAGGTGTTGATAAGTGCAATACCAGCAAGAGATAGTAAAAGTTCGCGCGGGACTGCCAGAACAAAGGCTGCGAAGGGCGCTGCAAAGAGCGCGAACAGAATGTAGACCACCCCGCCCCAGCTAGAGGCGATCCAGCGTTTAGAAGGGTCTTTAGCTGCGCTCGAATCAGCATTCAGTGCGGCGGTAATCGCTGCGAGGTTTAGACCAAAACCTCCAAAAAGGCTGGTTAGAAGCGAGGCGGAACCGGTGGCGGCAAACACCTTGCCGGCTGGAATTTGGTAACCCAGCGAGGACATGATCGCAAGCCCTGGGAGGTTTTGGCTCGCCATAGTGATCAGATAAAGCGGGACCCCGATGGCAATGACGGCAGCGAGCTCAAACTGCGGCATCACAATCGCAAGTTCAGGCCAGAAGCTTCCAACACTTGCATCGCTTGCCTCGGAAGATGTTCCGATCAGCAAGAATCCAAGCGCAATCGCAATTGGCGTAGCCCAAAGTGGCAGAAAGCGATTTATCAAAAACCAGGTAATCACAACCGGCAGAATCAGCACTGGGAAGTCAATGGCGGAGTGCACAGTGGCAATGACGAATGGAAAAATTACACCCGCCAACATAGCGGCGGAGATTTGCGGTGGAATCTTGCGTACCAAGTTTCCAAGCGTTGGCCACAGGCCGGTAAGCACAATCAGCACGCTGGAGACCATAAAGGCACCAACTGCCAACTCAAAGCTCAAACCAAGTCCAGCGCTAGCAGCTAGAAAAGCGGCTCCCGGCGTGCTCCAGACCACACTGATTGGCATCTTCAACCAAACACTAAGTGCAATCGACATTACGCCGTAGCCAACCAACATCACAGCCAGCGCGGTGGAGATCTGAGAGTTGGTGGCACCCATCGCTGCAAGCCCAGCAATTGCAATGGCGAAGGTAGCCACCGAACCGGTAATTGAGGCGACCGTGCCCGCAATGTACGGGGCTAAACGTTCGGAGTGAAGGTTGATTTTGTCTACCTAGGCAGTCTTGTCTTTGAGGCGCTGCGGCAGTGGTTGAACCGTCGGCAAGGACTTGTGTTCGACGATATCCTCGGTGATCACTACCCTGCCCTGGTCGGTCGAGCCTGGCAGTTCAAACATAATTGGACCTAGAACTTCTTCCAAGATGGCCCTCAGACCACGCGCACCGGTGTCCCTGGAAACAGCAAGGTCGGCAATCTTCTCAATAGCTGCGGGTTCAAACTCCAGCTCGAATCCGTCTATTTCAAACATGCGCTGGTACTGCTTGATAAGCGCGTTTTTTGGTTCGGTCAGAATCGAAATCAACGCAGGCTTGTCTAATTGCTCAACTGTCGCAATCACCGGAAGGCGACCAATGAACTCTGGGATCAACCCAAACTTGCGAAGGTCTTCTGGCTGCACCTGCTTGAAAACATCTTGGTTCTCGGTTTTCTCTTTGAGAGGCGACCCGAAACCGATGCCCTTCTTGCCGGTTCGCTCCCCCACGATGGTCTCAAGACCTGCGAAGGCTCCGGCGACGATGAACAGCACGTTGGTGGTGTCAATCTGAATGAACTCTTGCTGTGGGTGCTTGCGACCACCCTGCGGTGGAACCGACGCGACGGTGCCTTCGAGGATCTTTAGCAGTGCCTGCTGCACACCCTCACCGGAGACGTCTCGAGTAATAGATGGGTTGTCAGCCTTGCGGGAAATCTTGTCGATCTCATCGATGTAGATGATGCCGGTCTCGGCCTTCTTGGGGTCGTAGTCAGCGGCCTGTAGCAACTTCAGCAGAATGTTCTCGACATCCTCGCCAACGTAACCGGCTTCGGTTAGCGCAGTAGCATCAGCAACCGCGAATGGTACGTTTAGTCGCTTTGCAAGGGTTTGCGCTAGGTAAGTTTTGCCACAACCGGTTGGCCCCATGAGCAAAATATTTGACTTGGCAATTTCAATGTCATCGTGACTCTTGCCACCTCGGGTCAAGGTGCCGGTGGCGCGAATGCGCTTGTAGTGGTTATAAACCGCTACCGCTAGCTGTTTCTTGGCGTTGTCTTGGCCAATGACGTACTCATCTAGGAAAGCTTTGATCTCGCGGGGGTTCGGAAGATCTAGCGACTCGGTTGACTCCTTGGCTTGAGCACCGAGCTCTTCTTCGACAATCTCATTGCAGAGTTCGACACACTCGTCACAGATGTAAACCGATGCTGGACCTGCAATCAGCTTTCGCACCTGGCGCTGGCTTTTGCCGCAAAAGGTGCACTTTAGCAGTTCGCTGGTCTCGCTCAATGTCATGCAAAAACCCTATATCCGTATGCAGACTTTTTGCGGGAGGTTGACAGACTTTTTAGCCCTTGCGAGAAGTCAGCACCTGGTCGATAAGGCCGTATTCCAAGGCTTCTTGCGCGGTGAGGATCTTGTCGCGGTCGATGTCCTTGTTTACCTTGGCCAGATCCTGACCGGTGTGCTTGGCCAAAGTCTCCTCGAGCCACTCACGCATGCGCATGATTTCGCGAGCCTGAATCTCGATATCTGATGCCTGGCCCGAACCACCGCCACCGGTTGCTGGCTGGTGGATTAGCACTCTTGCGTTTGGAAGCGCCAAGCGCTTACCCTTTGCGCCAGCTGCCAGTAGCACCGCGGCAGCCGAGGCTGCCTGACCTAGACAAACGGTTTGAATCTGTGGCTTGATGTATTGCATGGTGTCGTAAATCGCAGTAAGTGCGGTGAACGATCCACCTGGGGAGTTGATGTACATCGTGATGTCGCGGTCTGGGTCCTGAGACTCCAAAACCAACAGCTGAGCCATGATGTCGTCGGCAGAGGCATCATCTACCTGGACGCCTAGGAACACGATGCGGTCCTCAAACAACTTGGTGTAGGGGTTGTGACGCTTGAATCCGTATGAGGTGCGCTCCTCGAATTCCGGCAAAATGTAGCGCGACTGCGGCATCGGAATCCGACCTGCGGCTGATTCTAAATAAGTCATCTTTAGGCCTTTCCTACACCGGTTGAACGGTTTGCAAATTCTTGAATGTGATCGATGAAGCCATATTCCAGCGCTTCTTGCGCGGTGAACCAGCGGTCGCGATCGCCGTCCTGCATAACCTGCTCCACGGTCTTACCGGTCTGTGCTGCGGTGATCGAAGCTAGCTGACGTTTCATAGACATGATCAACTCAGCCTGAGTCTGAATGTCGGATGCGGTGCCACCAAAGCCACCGTGCGGCTGGTGCAGCAGCACTCTGGTGTTTGGGGTGGCATATCTCTTGCCCTTGGCACCGGAGGTGAGCAGGAACTGTCCCATCGAGGCACACATTCCGATTCCGACGGTCACAATGTCGTTGGGTACGTACTGCATGGTGTCGTAGATTGCCATTCCCGCGGTAATAGATCCACCTGGAGAGTTGATGTACAGGAAGATGTCTTTTTCGGCATCCTCCGCTGCTAGCAACAAGATTTTGGCGCAGATCTCATTGGCGTTATCGTCGCGAACTTCGCTGCCCAACCAGACAATACGGTCCTTGAGCAATCTGTCAAAAACGCCGTGACCTAGATTTTGTGGCTCTGCCATTGCAACTCCTTAGCTAACAAGACACAAAGATAGCTTCGGTTTAGCTAAAAACTTGGCATGTTCGCCATCGGCGTTAGCCTTCGACTGAGACCTTGTTCCCCTTGGCATCGGTAATCTCAGCGTGAGCAACCAGTGCATCGACAGCCTTGCGACGAGAAAGCTCGTCAACAAACATTGGAACCTGCCCGGCGTTTGCTACCTGCTTGATGAATTCGTTCGGGTCCATACCGTAGTTGCGGCTCTGGAAGGCTAGGTACTCGATCAGCTCTTGGTCCTCGACCTTGATGCCCTCGGCGTCAACGACTGCATCGAGCAAAAGCTGAACGCGGAAGTTCTTCTCGGTCTCTTCCAGCACCTCTACACGGTGTGGGTCATCCATCGCCTTGCCTTCTTGCTCGAGGTGGTGGTCCACCTCACGCTTTACAGCTTCGTCAGAAACTGGAATCTTTGCCTTTTCAACCAACTCGTCCACGATCTGGTCGCGAGCCTGGAGAATCTGCTTACGAACAAAGTTCTGCTCTAGCTTCTTCTCGATGTCGGCCTTCAGCTCGTCCAGGGTGTCAAACTCACTAGCCAGCTGAGCAAATGCGTCGTCAGCCTTTGGAAGCTCGCGCTCCTTGACGGCATTTAGGGTGACGGTGACCTCGGCCTCGCTGCCAGCCTGGTCGCCACCGACCAGCTTGGAGCGGAAAGTGGTGGTCTCTCCTGCGGTCAAGGTCTCTAGCGCCTCGTCAATGCCATCTAGCAACTGGCCAGAGCCGATTTCGTAAGAGATGTCCTTGGCGGTGTCAATCTGAGTTCCACCGATCGAGGCACTCAGGTCAATCGAGGTGAAGTCGCCACTCTTTGCTGGGCGGTCAACGGTCTTCAGGGTGCCGAAGCGGGCGCGCAGTGCGTCTAGCTCGGTCTCGATGTCGAGCTTCGCAATCTTGACAGCGTCAACCTTGACCTTGAGGCCCTTGTACTCTGGCAATTTAAACTCTGGGCGAACTTCAACCTCCAGCTCAACGACCAAGTCGTTAGCAGGCTCTTGAGCATTCGGAGCGCTCTTGATGTCTGCCTGAGGGGTGGAAAGCGGCTTGAGGTTCTCCTGAATCAGTGCCTCGCGGTAAAAGTCGTCCAGGCCGTCATTCACCGCCTGAGCAATGATGGCGTCCTTGCCAACGCGCTGGTCCAGGATGGTTGCCGGAACCTTGCCCTTGCGGAATCCCGGGATGTTTACCTGAGAAGAAACAGTCTCGTAAGCCTTCTCCAGGGCTGGCTTGAAGCCGGCCTGATCAACGGTGATGGTCAGCTTTACGCGAGTCGGGTTTAGGCGCTCAACAGTGGTCTTCACTTTTTCTCCATGGATTAGACGACAGGAATTACTTACGTGGTCGGGATGACAGGATTTGAACCTGCAACCCCCTGTACCCAAAACAGGTGCGCTACCAAATTGCGCTACATCCCGGAGGTTGTTGCAACCCTTGAGTTGCGAACTGGAACACTCTACCCCATAGAATGGTGTCGCGTCCAACGCTTCGCGAGTGTAGCTCAATGGTAGAGCCTCAGTCTTCCAAACTGATTACGCGGGTTCGATTCCCGTCACTCGCTCCAGATCAGGCCTGACAGGCCGAACAGAAGTAGAGCTTTCTGGTTGCCATCAGCTCAATCGAAATCAAATTTCCACACTCGCGACACGCCAATCCCTCACGCTTGTATACGTAATAGCGGTCAACTTTTTTGGTTTTAGCCTTCAAAAAACCTTCGCGAGTGAGCATCAAGCCGGTCTTTACCCCGAGCGGCATCAGCGTCACCGCATCCCGCCAAATCGCTTCCACAATCTCTCTTGGCACCATTTTCCCTGGGGTGTGGGGGTCCAGATTCGCTCGAAACAACAGTTCGGCCCGGTAAACGTTGCCAATGCCTGAAATAACCGATTGATCCATCAACAGCTGCCCGATAGAAACAGCCGATCGGCCCACCTTTTCGACAAACTTCGTCATTTCCGCTCCCGGATCAAGCGGATCCGGCCCTAGTCGAGATAACACCTGCAGGTATTGCTCATCGGTTAGCAGCTCGCAGGCGGTCGGGCCGCGAAGATCAGCCAAATGTCCAGCTGCGATAAACCTGGCCCGCACCGCACCTCTGGGTTCTGGCAACTCAGCCGGTTGACTAAATTGCCACTTGCCATAGATGCCAAGGTGAATTCGCAAAATTGCTGGTTCGAAGTGAAGAAACAGCTGCTTACCAACCGCCTTGGCGCTAACTAGCTTTGAGCCGTCAATCAGCTTTGAGTCGGTGAATCTCCCCTGCGGCGATGAGACAGCAACATTTTGACCCGCGAAGTTTTTTCTAAAGTGATTCGCAGTTCGATGAACGGTATGACCCTCTGGCATTTAGCTAGTAGACGATTTCGCCGGTGGTTTCGTAAGTCGCAATCTTGCCGATTCTGCGAACGTGACGCTCGTCACGGGAAAAGTCTTTGGCAATAAAAATCTTTACCAGTTCCAGAACCTCGGCCTGACTGTGTTGGCGAGCCCCGAGTGCGCAGACATTTGCGTCATTGTGATCGCGTGCCAGAGCGGCAGTATCAGCATTCCAAATCAATGCGGCGCGAACGCCTGCCACCTTATTGGCTGCTATTTGCTCACCGTTGCCGGAGCCACCCAGCACGATTCCCAGTGCCTGAATACCCGCTGCCTGATCGGCAACTACCGCCTCGGCGGCAGCGATGCAAAAACCTGGATAGTCATCGAGCGCGTCATAGACCTTTGGCCCGTGATCGATTAGCTCATGGCCCAACTTGGTGAGCTCGGAAACCAGGTAGGCGCTCAGTTCCATGCCGGCGTGATCGGTTGCAATGTGAATGCGCATTTTGCTCCTAGATCTTCGGATTCAGTGCGGCTAGCAGGTTTTCCACCTGATTACTGCGAACCAAGATTACTTCGCCGGCATGGGTGGTGATTTCCAACGCTGGTCCTCGAGAAGGGATAAATGCGACCTTCCCCTTGGCAAAGCGCAATCCCCAACCTCCGAATTGCGCAGGTCTCACCTCCCGGCTGGCAAGCGATGCAATCTCGCCATACTCCAAAGTGAGAACATTTAGGCCCCAGAGTTGAATCCGCAATTTATCTGAGATTGCGACCTTAGGCATGGAAAGCGCCATCGGAGTCAAGAGCAATACCGGAAGCACAAACCAAAGCACCTCAAGCCCTACTCTGACATCGGCAGAATTTGTCAGGCCAATCTGAACAGCGACGACATAGGTCATCAAGCCGAAGATGAAAAGCCAAAAGTATCCGGTGAGCGCAAGCAAAATTCGCCTCAGTGCCGCGTGGATTCTTGGCAACAGCAGTGAAACTAAGACCATGGCGCTTGCTAGCACAAGGGCGAAATTTGCCCAAATCAAATGCTCGATAACCGACGCAAAGCCATCGGCCTTACCGCTTGCGCCCCAGTGAGTAGCGAGCGGGTTTGGAAGCAGAGCCTGAGCATCAAGCCACAGCACCCAGAAGCTGTAGGCGAAAGGACCCAAGCAGCAAATTGCTATGCCTAAACGCTTCATTTTCTCTCCAAGCTGCTGCGGGTAAATCGCAGCACAATCGAAGCCGCAAAGGCTGTGATGATTACGTAGGCCAAAGTCAGTGCCTGCAATTGAACTTGCAGCACAATTGGAGCGGCCAGTGCGGCGATTACCATCGAGAACTCTCCCCTGGCAATTAAGAATCCGGTTGCCCGCCAGGTGCTGAGTCGGTCCGTCATGTCTCTGGTAACCCACCAACCGACCAGATACTTACCAGCAATACCCAAGGCCGCCAGTAGCAATGCCAGCGGCAAAACACTGGGCAGGTCAGCTGGGTTTGTGGTGATGCCAAAAAACAAAAAGAAGATTGCGGCGAAGATATCTCGGATTGGGCTGAGTCTGGCTCTAGCGGTTTCGGCAACCTCACCAGTTAGCAGCAGCCCAATGAGGAAGGCTGCTACCACGCCTGAAAATCCAACCAGATCGGCAAGTCCGGCAGCCAAAAGCGCTGCTCCAAACACCGTTAGCAGAAGTCCACCGGGTTCGCTGGGGTCAAGGATCTTCACCAGCTTGCTTGAACCCTTGAAGCTAATCAGGATCACGAGCCCGGTGATTGCCAAGGCGATGGCAACCGACAGGAACCCACTCCAAACTGCAACTCCAAGCACTACGGATGTCAGTAGCGGTAGGTATGGCGCAAGAGCGAGGTCTTCGAAAACCAGTATTCCGGTGGCACGCTTGGCCACCTCGGAACGACGCCAGCCCATCTCTTTGATGAGCTGAGCAGCGATACCTGAAGATGAAACATAGGTGATTCCAGCCAGCGCAAAGGCTCCAGCAACTCCCCAGCCCAACACCAAACCGAGGATGAATCCCGGAATCGAATTCGCCAAGAAGTCAATCAAACCTGCGCTTTTGCGCTCCTTGAACGCTTTAGACAGGTCATAAGCGCTGTATTCCAGACCCAAAAGCAAAAGCAGCATGATGGCACCAATTTGCGACCCGGTATCCAAGAATTCCTGGCTCACCGACATGGGAATTAGGCCGCCTTCGCCGATAGCGAGACCGATCAGCAGGTAAAGCGGCACTACCGAGAATTTCAAGCGATTTGCAATGAATGCGACAATCCCCAAAACCAATAGCGCAGCACCGATTTCAGTCAGCCGAACTGAATCGGCCGGATTGGTGCTGGCTGCGGTTAGAAATTGGAACATGCTCAATTATCCCGAAGTAATTCGCCGTAGGCTTACTCGAAACAAACTCTTTACAGGAGAGCACATGCCCGGCGAAAACCTAACTCGCATTGAAGCCCAAAAGCGCGCAGCAACCATCGCAACCGAAAGCTACCTGGTCAAATTGGACGTCACTAAAGATGCCAAGACCTTTGACTCTGACACAACTATCGTTTTCAGCTGCGAAGCGCCTGGCAGCGAGGTCTTCGTTGATGCCATCACCGATTCGGTTTCGCTTATTGAGCTAAACGGCGAGGTTTTGGATCCAGCCCTGCACTCTGATGGAACCAGGATCACGGTTCCGAACCTGGCGGCAAACAACACCTTGAGAATTGTGGCAAAGGGCATCTACTCAAACACCGGTGAGGGGCTTCACCGTTTTGTGGATCCAGTCGATGGTGAGGTATACCTCTATACCCAGTTTGAGGTTCCAGATTCCCGCCGGATGTTCCCAGTCTTCGAGCAGCCAGATTTGAAGGCCACCTTTGAGTTCCACATCACTGCGCCATCCAACTGGCAGGTGGTGTCCAACTCTCCTACTCCAGAGGCAATTGACTTAGGAGAGGGCAAATCTGAGTGGCGCTTTGCCCCAACCCCAAGAATCTCCAGCTACATCACGGCATTGATTGCTGGACCATACTCGGTTTGGCGCGATGAGCTCACTTCGCTGAGTGGTAAGACCATTCCGCTGGGTGTGTTCTGCCGTGGATCTTTGGCGCAGTACATGGACCCTGAGTACATTTTCGAGAAGACCAAGGAAGGATTTGCCTACTTCGAGAAGGCCTTTGACTTCCCATATCCGTTCGAGAAGTATGACCAGCTCTGGGTTCCGGACTTCAACGCCGGCGCCATGGAGAACGCCGGTGCAGTGACCTTCACCGAGACCTACGTGTTCCGCTCCGCCGTAACCGATGCGGTCCGCGAGCGCCGAGTTGTGACCATCCTGCACGAGCTTGCCCACATGTGGTTTGGCGACCTAGTAACCATGCGCTGGTGGAACGATCTGTGGCTAAATGAGTCCTTCGCTGAATATGCCTCGACCTTGGCAACCGCGGACGCAACCGAGTGGAAAGAAGCCTGGACCACCTTTGCCGCTCTGGAAAAGAACTGGGCATACCGTCAGGACCAGCTGCCTTCTACCCACCCAATCGTGGCTCAGATCAACGACCTAGAAGACGTTCAGGTCAACTTCGACGGCATCACCTACGCAAAGGGAGCTTCAGTTCTTAAGCAGCTGGTGGCCTGGGTTGGCCAGGAGCCATTCCTGCGCGGAGTCGCCAGCTATTTCAAGAAGCACCAGTGGCAGAACACCGAGCTCAATGACCTTCTTGTAGAACTAGAGCGTGAATCCGGTCGCGAGCTAACCAGCTGGTCCAAGCTTTGGCTTGAGACCGCAGGTGTCAACACCCTCAAGCCCGAGATTGAGACCGATGAGAATGGTGTCATCACTCGATTCGATGTGATTCAAACCGCAATTGCCGAGCATCCAACCATCCGCCCGCACCGCATGGGCATTGGCTACTTCAACCTTGAGGGCGATAAGTTGGTCCGCTCCCACTACGTGGAGACCGACATTGATGGCGTTTCAACTTCCATTACCGAGTTACTTGGAACTAAGCGTCCTGACTTTGTGCTGCTAAATGACAAGGACCTGGCATACGCCAAGGTCCGGCTAGATAGCCACAGCCACAAGGTTGCGATGTCTAACCTCTCTGGCATTGAAGACTCACTGGCTAGAACTCTGGTCTGGACCGCAGCTTGGGATGCCACCCGTGATGGCGAGGCATCGGGTAGCGACTTTATTGAGCTGGTGCTAAACCACATCGGTCCAGAGACCGAGTCGACCACCATCTTGACCCTGCTGCGCCAGCTGGTTACCACCGGAAACCTCTATGTTCACCCAGCCAAGCGTCAGGCCGCTCTTGAGCGCATTGCCGACGGGCTGATTGACCTTGCCGAAAAGGCAAAGCCGGGCTCTGACTCGCAGCTGCAATTCGTGAAGTTCATTCCAGGTTTCGCAAGGAGTGCAAGCCAAAAGAAGTGGATGTCGGACCTTCTCTCGGGCGAGACTCAGCTTGCGGGCTTCACTGTTGACCAGGATGTGCGTTGGGAGCTAATCACCGGTTTGGTATCGAACGGCGTGATTGGCGAGGCAGAAATTGCTGCCGAACTCGAGCGGGACAACACCGCCAATGGCCAGCGCTTTGCCGCCGGTGCCAGGGCAGCCATCCCAACCGCCGCCAACAAGGAGGCGACCTGGAAGCTATTGGTAGAGACCGAGGAGTATTCGAACACCTTGGTTCAGGCAGCTTCGATGGCTTTCTACCGCGTCACAGACCTGAGCCTGATTGAGGGTTACTCCAAGCGCTACCACGAGGCAGCCCTTGGAATCTGGGAGCGTTTCAGCTACAAGATCGCCGAGTACCTACTGATAAACCTCTACCCGGTCAAATTGGCATCTGCCGAGCTCGCTTCTGCGACTAAGGAGCTAATTGCTTCCAAAGAGGTGAGCGAGAAGCCAGCGCTGCGACGTATTTTGGTTGAGAACCTTGCAGATGTTGAGCGTGCTCTGGCGGCTCAGCAGGCAGACTAGGTAAATCATGGAGTTTCTTGAGATCCCGCAGTCGCTGCAGCCAGCTATCCGCATTGCGGTAATTTTGGCGGCAGCAATATCGCTGCGGGTTATCCTCAAGATTCTCGCCAACCGAGTGGTTTCGAAGCTTCGAAGCAAGGCCCAGGACGGCAGCATCACCGCCGAGCAGCGCATTATCTCGAGATCTGCGACTATCGCCTCCATCAGCAATAACTTTGCCACCTGGGCGATTGCCATCACCACCTTGGTAATGGTGCTCAGTGAGCTAGGGGTGGACACCGGTGCGCTAATCGCCGTCACCACCATCTTGGGTGCGGCGCTTGGTTTTGGTGGTCAGGCCTTGGTCAAGGACGTCATCAGCGGAATCTTTATTGTCTTCGAGGATCAGTATGGCGTCGGCGATACCGTGAATCTTGACGGCGTAGTTGGAGTCATCGAGGCCGTCGAGTTACGAGTTACTCGAGTGCGTGACGCCGATGGCACACTGTGGTACCTGCGCAACGGAGAAATCCTCAAGGTCGGAAACGCCAGCCAAAAACGTGGATAGTTCACGGTACGAACAATTTGGCGGAGAGGCAACCTTCGCCAAATTGGCAAAGTTGTTTTACCAGGGCGTGGCGCAGGATCCGCTTTTGAAGCCGATGTACCCGGAGGAAGATCTTGAACCCGCAGAACGCCGACTGAAGCTTTTTCTCGAGCAGTACTGGGGCGGACCTGACACCTATCAGCAAGAACGTGGCCACCCAAGGCTTCGAATGCGTCACTATGCCTTCAAGATCAACCCTGCTGCTCGTGACGCCTGGTTGGCTCACATGCGAGCTGCAGTTGATCAGCTAGAACTTGCCCCGCTTGACGATGCCGAGCTTTGGGATTACCTAGAGCGGGCCGCCCACGCAATGCTGAACACCTTTGAGGATTAGCTGGCGATGATTATTGAAACCGAGCGCTTGATTCTTCGCGAATTGCGAGAAGGTGATGCGGCAGACCTGCTTGAGTATCAATCAAATCCAGCGATAGTTCGCTACATCCCATGGCCAGAAGGTAACCCAGAAACCGTTCAACGCCACATTGAAAAGACGCTCACGAACAGCAAGACCTCACCGAAAGAAGAAGGCGACTATCTCGTCTTGGTCTGGGAGCTAAGGAATTCCGGAAAGGTTATCGGCCAGTCCAACATTTCCATCCAATCGCTCGAGCACCGACGCGGCGAGGTTGGCTGGGTCACTCACCAAGACTTCCAACGTCAGGGATATGCCTATGAAGCTTCACTCGCGATGTTGAAGTTTGGCTTTGAGCAGATGAACCTGCACCGCATTGTCGCCGAAATGGACACCAGGGTTCCCGCCTCGGCCGCGGTAGCTAGGAAGCTAGGAATGCGCAAAGAGGCCGAGCTAAAAGAAGTTGAGTTTTTCAAAGGTGAATGGTGCGATATGTGGACATACGCAATTTTGAAATCTGAGTTTGAGGCTGGACTAGCTAGCTGACTGGAAGCGGCACAGCACATGGCCGTTTTGACTGGAGAACCTAAGCCAACCCGGAGCCTGAAAAACATCCACAACCTCATCGGGGGTTAGAAATCCAAGGCCCGACATCGCAAATGCGGCACCCGCTGGATATGTGATGTCTCCCGCAATCAGTCTCCCCCAAACATCCTGCCGAACCTTTCCGGCTATCGATGCTCCGATACTGCTCGGCAAAAGGCCCGCCACCTCTGCGATTCCTGCCTTGGCGACCTCACTGAGTTCAGGCTGCGCAATACCAGCAACCTTGACCCAGCCATCTCGAGGAGGTGTGATACCCGCCCAGGCCACCTTTACTGAGGCCGGTGGCAGCTCTAACGATGCGGTCATGAACACCGTTGGTTTTGCTAGCCGGTCCAAGATAGCGGAGATCTCGAAGTTTGCGTCCACCTGAACATCGCCTCTAAGACGCATGGTGCGCAGGCCAAGGATTGTGGTTCCACCACCTAACAACGATCCAGAGAAAATCGGCGCCACATAAACAGCAAGGACATCGCCGGTCGCCTTGAACTTGACTACACCGCCATCATCGAGGCGCTTTGCTCGCTCGAGAAAAGATTTGAGGTCGGAAATATCCGCAGGTTCGGAAAAGGTGATTTTGGCTGACATGACGCTCTCTAAACTAGCTAACGAATCGAGGTTGAAAATGCCAGAACCCCAAATCCCCTCAGATCCCGTTGCCGACCTAATTGATGTTTTAGACATCAAGTCATTGGGCACAAACGAATTTGTTGGCCGCACTCAGTGGATGCCTCACGGACGAGTTTTCGGAGGCCAGGTGCTCGCTCAGGCTTTGATGGCAGCTATGCGAACCATGGTTGACAATCGACCACCACACAGCCTGCACTCATATTTTCTTAGGCCGGGAGACATCACCAAAGACATCAAGTTCTCGGTTGAAATTCTGCGTGATGGCCGCAGCTTCAGCGCTCGTCGAGTCCATGCCCTGCAGGATGATCAACCAATTTTCTCCATGATCGCCTCTTTTCAGCAGCCAGACGCTGGCCTGGATCACCAAAGCTCGATGCCTGAAGGCATCACTCCCCCGGAAGAATTACCTTCAGCTGCCGAGTTGCTATCAGCATTTGATCACCCAATTACTAACTACTGGTCTAAGGCCAGGCCGTTTGATCTTCGTCATGCCAGCGAGCCGGTTTATCTGCAGCCAGCCAAGCAACATCTCGCAGAGCAATTGATTTGGTTCAAGGCACTTTCGGAGTTGCCCGATGACCCGAAACTTCAAGCTGCTGCTCTGGCATATGCCAGCGATTACAGCATTTTGGAATCCATATTGCGGCGTCACGGCATCAGCTGGGCGCACCCGGGGCTGGCATCGGCAAGTTTGGATCACGCCATGTGGTTCCACCGCCCAGCTCGCGTTGATCAGTGGCTGCTCTATGCGCAAGAGTCGCCGAGCGCGCAAGGCGGCCGGGGTTTATCGCTTGGCAAGATCTTCGATCGCGAAGGTCACCTGGTGGCATCGGTTGCCCAGGAGGGCATGATCAGGATCCCTGAAGTTTCTTAGTCACGAGTAAGGCGACGGTATGTGGAACGGTGTGGCTTGGCCGCATCCGCTCCCAGTCGCGAAATCTTGTTCTCCTCGTACGCCTCGAAGTTACCTTCGAACCAGTACCACTGGTCTGGCTTCTCGTCGGTGCCTTCGTAAGCCAAGATGTGCGTTGCGACGCGGTCCAGGAACCAACGGTCGTGAGTGATAACCACCGCACAGCCCGGGAACTCCAGAAGCGCATTTTCTAGCGAGGCTAGGGTTTCAACATCCAGGTCGTTAGTTGGCTCATCCAGCAGCAATAGATTTCCACCCTGCTTCAGAGTCAGCGCGAGGTTCAAACGGTTTCGCTCACCACCGGAGAGCACTCCGGCCTTCTTTTGCTGATCGGCGCCTTTGAAACCAAAGGCAGCCACATAGGCGCGAGATGGCATCTCGACCTGGCCAACCTGGATGTAATCCAGACCACCGGAGACAACCTCCCAGAGCGATTTGTTTGGGTCGATACCGGCGCGGGACTGGTCAACGTAGCTGATCGATACCGTCTCGCCGATCTTGAGCTTTCCAGAATCTAGTTCGTGCAAACCGGTGATGCACTTGAACAGGGTTGACTTTCCAACACCGTTTGGACCAATGATTCCGACGATGCCGTTTCTTGGCAATGAAAAGCTAAGGTCACTGAACAGCGGGCGACCATCGAAACCCTTGCCAATTTTGTCGGCCTCGATCACAACATTTCCAAGACGAGGTCCTGGTGGAATCTGAATCTCTTCGAAATCTAGCTTGCGAGTCTTGTCTGCCTCGGCAGCCATTTCTTCGTATCGAGCCAGACGAGCCTTCGACTTAGTCTGCTTAGCCTTTGGGGTGGAGCGCACCCACTCGAGCTCATCCTGCAGGCGCTTTGCCAGCTTGGCATCCTTCTTGCCGGCTACCTCGAGGCGCTCTGCCTTCTTCTCCAAGTAGGTGGAGTAGTTGCCCTCGTAAGGGTAGGCACGGCCGCGGTCAAGCTCCAAAATCCATTCGGCAACATTGTCGAGGAAGTAACGGTCGTGTGTAACAGCAAGCACAGCGCCCGGATACTTCGCCAAGTGCTGCTCCAGCCAGAGCACGCTTTCGGCGTCTAGGTGGTTGGTTGGCTCATCCAATAGCAAAAGGTCTGGCTTCTGAAGCAGTAATTTGCAAAGCGCGACGCGGCGACGCTCTCCGCCCGAGAGGTGGGTCACCGGCTCATCGCCCGGAGGGCAACGCAGAGCATCCATGGCCTGCTCCAACTGGTTTTCCAAATCCCAGCCATCGGCAGCGTCAATCTGCTCCTGCAGGGTGCCCATTTCGGCTAGCAATGTGTCGTAGTCAGCATCTGGGTTGGCAAGCTCTGCCGAGATTTCATTAAAACGGTCGATCTTGTCCTTCAGCTCAGCAACCGCCTCTTCGACGTTACCCAAAACTGTCTTTTCTTCATTTAGCGGTGGCTCCTGCATCAGGATCCCAACGCTAAATCCAGGACTTAGGCGCGCTTCTCCGTTCGAAGGCACATCCATGCCTGCCATGATTTTTAGAACAGAGGACTTACCCGCACCGTTGGGTCCCACCACACCGATTTTGGCACCGGGGTAAAAGGCAAGCGTGACGTCGTCAAGAATTACCTTGTCGCCATGCGCCTTGCGCGCCTTGATCATCTGATAAATAAATTCAGCCATTAGAAGTCCTTGGGATAGACGGCAAAAACCCTCTTTGCCGCATGCTTTGGATAGTTTATCCGAGCTTTGACAAAGAGGGTTCTGCTGACCCGGGCGAGCAAATGGGGGGTTGGGTCCCGGGTCAAGCCTTATGCCGGTTGCAGTTCAGTTTCTACATCGGCATCTTCGACGTCTTCCGGGTCGGAAACGACTAGGGAACGACGCTCAAAGGTTGCGGTACCAAAGGTTAGATCGTGCCCGATGGCGGAAGCTTCGACTTCAACGCTGGTGCCACTGCGCTCACCGTTATCCCAATCGCGAACCTTGATACGGCCGGTAACAACGACGCGCTCTCCCTTAGAAATTGACTGCGAGATGTTGGCGGCCAGTTGACGAAATGCGCTGACCGTAAACCAGTTCACGTCCGAATCAACCCACACCCCGGTCTCGCTGTCGAGCTTTCGAGTGGTGGACGCAAGCCGAAATGAGGTGACCTCGAGACCGCTCTCAGTTGTGATGTGTCGCGGTGAGGTTGCCACTAGCCCGCGGAGTGTGATGTTGTCTGACATTGAATTCCTTTCCTTGTGTAAGGAAAGTTTGCGCAGCTACGGGCAGTGCCGTAAGTGGGCTTTCAATATCTGTGGATAACTCTGGATTACTTGAGTAGGTGGGTAAATTTCGAGCGAACCTTGTTTACCTTTGGCGCTACCACCGCAACGCAGTAGCCCTGGTTTGGATTCTTGGCAAAGAAGTCCTGGTGATACTCCTCGGCCGCGTAGAACTCTCCAAGCTCGGTTACCTCAGTAACAATGCCGTTGCCCCAAATTTCCCTGGCTCGCTCGATGGACTGGGAGAAGATTTCTTTTTGATCCGCGTCCGCAAAATACATTGCCGAGCGATACTGCGTGCCGATGTCGTTTCCCTGACGGTTTAGCTGGGTCGGGTCGTGCAGGGTGAAAAAGATGTCGAGAATGTCACTGGCAGAGATCACCGACTCGTCAAAACGAATCGACACCACCTCGGCGTGATCGGTATTCCCCTCGCAAACTTGCTCATAGGTTGGATTGACGACTTTGCCTCCGGTATAACCGCAGGTCACATCCTCGATACCGCGAAATTGAGAGTAAGCAGAGTCAAGGCACCAGAAGCAACCGCCGGCGAGCACGAATTCAGTCATTGCTATCTAAACTTTCAGTTATCGATTGTGATTCCAAATTGGTCTTACAAATCTGGAAGGTATGGCAAAAGCCTAATTGACTCAAAAACACCCAACCCTCGGAGCTATCTTCGCTCTCATCGCAGCCATCCTGTTTGGACTGAATGCTTCCACCACCAAGGTGATTATTGAAGCTGGCATCAATGCCGAGCAGGTGGTCTTCATTCGCTCGCTATTTTCATTTGTGCTAGCACTTGGTTGGGCGCTGGTTGCAAACCGTAAAGAGCTCTTTGTAAAGCCAAAAATGCTGCCGCGACTTTTTGTGCTCGGCGTTATTGGCGTTGGAATGCTGCAGTGGACCTACTCGATGTCACTGGTTCGACTCCCGGTTGGAATTGCGCTGCTGATCGAGTACACCGCGGTGCTGTGGGTTCCGATTGTTGCGCTGGTGCTCTTCAAGGAAAAGGTCAGCAAAGTCATTTGGCTGGGGGCAGC
>JACCDV010253795.1_pt1 | contig 22168 bp, 18 predicted proteins | sample 7446131 | NCBI WGS metagenome assembly JACCDV01 (sample SAMN15323448, study PRJNA562643) | freshwater metagenome | isolation source: river surface water | place: USA:Blue River Watershed | collected 2017-08-17
ATTAAGCTTGAGATAACAAGGATTACCGAAAAACAAAAACAAGGAAGCAAGTTGAGTAAAAATGAAAAAGATATCTTGAATGCGATCAAAGATTCGGGACTAGAAACAGGGAGTGTGCTTGAACTACTGAAAGGCATCAAAGGTGCCACCACTTTAGATGTCAACAAAACTACCGAGCTTCTGAAAGATATTTCATTGCATGATGTAAACAATTTTTCAGAGCAAATTAACGTTAGATTAGGAAAAATTAATCTTTTTAAAAAAATATCGATGGACGACAAAACATATGAGATAAGAGGTGCTGAATCAATCCATCGTTTTTTAGAAAAAACATGTGGATGCTAGACGAAAGATACTGGTTAATGCACAGTAACGAGACACTTAGAACGATTGTTGGAGAAAAGATTGATAAAGACCCAAAAAAGAGACCTGACTTTGTATGCGGATTGATTGGCAAAAAACTAATGCAGCTAAAGTTCAAGAAACTTTTGACACTTTAGTCTTAGAGCTTCCGTGGAGTAGTGTCGCTGCCGGAGACAAACCTGAAAGAAGCACAATTACAGAGATTCTTGCAAAAAACCAAAATCTTGACTTTGATGCCCTTAAGCTGACAAATTGGTACGATAAGTCAATTTCAGATCTGGACATCACGATAGGCAGATTTCTTTGCCAAAGATCAAATATTCGGTGGGACTCTAAGCTGAGAAAGAGATATGTGGTTTTTCTTTATATTCTAATTTCTGTCATTGCAGCAATAATTCTGATTCTTAGCATGTCTTTAAACATGAAGGTTGAGACCCTTATCTTCGGAGTTGCGGTACCCATGCTACCCCTCATAGAGATCATAATAAAACATATAAAAGGTCACAGCGACACCTTATCTCGAACAAACCAACTTAAAGACGGCTTAAATAAAATAATTGACTCAATTAACAAAAACGCGCCTCTGGCAAATGGCAAAATAATCGCTAGAAGCTATCAAGATCAAATTTATTGCCATAGAGTACAGTGCCCATTGGTATTTGATCGAATATACTGGCTTTTTAAAGATGAGCAGGAAAATCAGATGCAGTTTGACGTACAAGATACAGTAGATACGATTTTGCAAATGAATAAAACTAATACGAAATAAAAAAACAAACATTTCAGCTGTCAACAGATACGAGAAAACCTTATGCGCAAAACTGAAAAATCAGATTCTAAATACTGGACAGGTACGGCCAGATGGTCAGAAAGAGCGGACTGAGCGCCAATTCACTTTCGGGGTTGCACGGAACCTCGATCCCCGCAGCGATGCGCGGTTTTACTTTTGCATATGATAACTGTCAGGATTGTCAGGTTTTGCGCTCAAGCCCCCTTCCGTTACAAACCGGAGATATGGCAAACCGACTTTGCAGGCCTTGAATCCCTGCGGTTCTAGCTCAACCCTCGCAACAAGAAAATAGTACAGTTACTTTACAAGTGTGAAATTATTGATTATATATATAAAATATGTTATACTAAATTAAGTAGTGTTTTAATACTACAGAATCAAGCACTTCAACACAGAATCCATAGACCGAACAATGAGACGCTATCATCGTTATTTTTCCGACAACACTCCTCTTCAAACTCTGTTCATCAGAATCTGGCAGAGAAAAAGAAAAGGAAAAGCAATCCACAGGTTACAAGATAAAATTTCCCACAGCTACTGCGTCTGCAGGCAGTATTCGTATGAGAGACAATTAATCAACCTGGCAGGAGTTTTTGAAAGCAGAACAAGATGTTGCAAACCCGACATCCCTATTGATGAGAAGGATGCTGTTACAATTGCGAACATTCTATTAAAAACGTTTGCTCCGTATTCGTCTCCTGAGTGGCACTACACTTTCGAAACCAATACCCAGGGGCAAGTATCGAAAATTAATTTTGCATTCAAATAACAACTGCAAGTTGAGCAAACACCCCCCCAATAAGCCTGTGTCACGTTCTATTCGTGGCCAGGCTTTTTATTTTAATATTTTATTTCAAAGACCCTCACTATAAAAGCACTTTAATACCTACCCCCCTCACCAACACCTCCTCCCATCTCTCCACAGCCTCCAACCCCTCAAGCTCCAACACCTCTTCGGGGATAGCAAAATCATGCGCCTGAATCCTCTTGTATATCGCCACAACAAGCTTTTCCAATCTCACCACCTCCTCATCAGAAATCTCATCTGACAACACCCTCAAACTCTCCCCCTCTGTTTCCAAAAACTCCAACTGTCCACCCAACACATTCAACCCAGCATAATTCTTCGACTTCTTCAAAAGAATTTTATAAAACGCCAACTGTTGCTTATAGAAATGCAACTGAACTTTTTCATGTTGATCTTTCCCTTTCCAATCTTTCTTCTCCTTTCCTGTTTTAAAATCACACACATACACCCCATTATCTTCAAATCTGATCAGGTCTATTTTTCCTGCAACAGGTACAGAAACTTTCCCATCACTGAGCACTACTCCTTCATGCTTAAAATCAACTTCTGTTAGTTCATCTCCTGTAAAGGTTAAAATCTTCTCAACATATATGCGCTTCAGTGCGTCAATACCCCTGTCAAGATTGACTTGATACTCTGCTTTAGACAATCGTTCAAAACGAAGAAGTTCTGTAAACCAATCTGTAACCTCCTGCAGAGTTGGATATTTCTTTTCATTTTTCAAATGAAGCAATGACCGATTTAATACTCCATGAAGCGCTGTACCATATCCAAGTGGTGCGGTTTTTGCCTGCGGAAATCGAAGCAAGTTATTTTCCAAAAACAACATCGGACCACCCTTCTCTACATTCAAAAAGTTGTTAATATGTGTGATAGAAAGCACATGATCTTTTGTCAGTGTATCAAGAAGGGCTTTTTCTGTATCAAGAAAATGCGGACCCATGTGCACATGTTTTCTGTTTGCAGCAAGCATAGACGATTCTAGCAAGTTTGTTGCATCAACCCCTGCATCTGGTACCACAACAGCCTCACTTTCAGCAACCCCAAGACTCTCCACAAATCTGAGTCTGTTTGCCTTCTTTCCTCCATCATCTGCTCTGTGCGATGTGATATAGAGGTGATTCTTTGCACGAGTAAGTGCTACAAAGAAAAGTCTGAGTTGATCATCTTCAGTATCACCTGCGGGAGCTAGGGGTAGGTTTACAGGAAGTTTAAGTTTAGAAGATCCTCCTTTTCCAGACCATACACCGTCTGTTGCAGAGAGTATAAAGACAACCTCAAACTCAAGCCCTTTAGACTTGTGCGATGTTAAAAGATTGACTGCGTTTCGTGCATTTACAAAAGGACTGGTATCAGAAAGTATCAAGTTGTTATCTTCATATGTATCAACAAAAGATATAACATCTGCCACACTCAACTCTTTACCTTGTCTGTATTCTCGCACCGCTTGTACAAACGTTCGAAGTGACGACAAGAACACGAGATACTCAGATTTTTCATGCGTAAATTTGTCAGAATTAAAATAATAATCCCTAAACCCAGTTTGGTTAATAATATAGTCGATCACATGTTCTGCGTTTTCATGAGTAGCAAGACGAGTGACCTCCAAGATGTGTTCTATAGCTTTTTTAACTTGCTCTGTATGTTCAACTTCTGTCCAACTTTTTCTCTCTGTATAAGCAAGGCGTGAAAGTTTCCATAACTCAAGAGTTGATATATTCCAAAATGGGTATGCTAAAATCTTTGCTAACACATCATCATGAAGTTCTGTTAACCCATTGTGTGCATGTCGAAGTATAGTTACGATCTGCTGTATGTGAGGCTCTGTCAATACATGTTGCTCTTTCTCATATCGTATCGGAATCTCTTTTTTTTGGAGATATGGTACAAGTCCTACGAGGTCTTTATGTTGTCTCCCGATAACTGCGATGTGTTCTGCGTCCACTCCTGCTTTGATGGCCTTACTAATCTCTTCTGCAACATATGTATACTCATGGAGTTTAGTATCAAACTCTTGTATATCTATAGGAGTTTTTTTCTTAAGAATATTTTTTGTATCAAATGCTCGTGATGACTTCAAATCTTTCGTAAACCCTTTAAGTATATTTTCAAGACGATGCGTACCGGTACGAATCATAGAAAGTGAAGAAGATACTATGTCAGTGTTTGATCGATAGTTTTCAGTGAGTGTTATAATCTCAACTCCAGTATACATCTTTGTAAAATCAACGATGTTTGAAAGCTCTGCTCCTTGGAACTTATATATAGCCTGATCATCATCACCTACCACCATAATGTTAGGCTTGCCTTCTGATGCTGGGTTGTTTGTCAAAAGCCACACGAGTCGCATCTGAGCATCGTTAGTATCTTGGAACTCGTCAACAAGGATGTATTGGTACTGCTCTTGAATCTTGTATCGCAACATGTCGCTTTTCTCAACTGTTGCAAGTACATCCAAAATCATATCTTCAAAATCGTAGTACCCCTGATTGAACATCTGTGTTGTATACTGTTCGTACACTATTGCTACTTCTCTGAGCTTATCAGCTTGGCGAGTATCTTTGAAGACTCGCTCGCCTTTAGTGTTCTTTTCTGTATGTGCATCTTTCCATGCTGAAAAATCAGCTTTTTCCCTCACAGCTGTCGTAAAGTTTATATATAACGCATCAAGTAAAGAGTAGTATGACAACACTCGTTTATCACCTCTTTCTCTATGAAGTTTTGTAAACTCTTGCACAAACTCTTCATATGTAGATTGAGAAACTATTTTTGAAAGTATTGGTCCAAGTCGTTCATTGAGCACTATGATGTCTTTATCATTTTCATCTAAAACCTTTTTAAAATCTGCGACAGTGAGACCTGCTTTTTTAATATGCGACATAGTCTGTACCAAGTCATACATGTACGTATATCCTTGATCTGGATGATATGATCGAAGGTGTGCATCATATGGAAGACTCTCAATAATCTTTTCTATCACTCCATACTTTGTAACGGTATCCGCCACTCGAAGTGTTGCACCTTTATAGAAAAATTCTGGATTGTTGTTTATGATACTTGTGCACAGATTGTGAAATGTATGAATACTCACTCGATACGCATCCTCACCCATGAACGTTATCAAACGCTCTCGCATGTTATGCGATGCAGAATCTGTAAATGTCAGACATAAGACGTTCGATGGTCGCATGTCTGTTTGTTGTAAAATCTGAGCAACACGAAGCGCAAGCACTTGCGTCTTTCCACTTCCAGGGCCTGCCACAACCAAAACAGGACCGTCTATAGTATCAACAGCTTTTTTCTGAGCAGGGTTAAGTTTTTTGTACGCTTCTGTGAAGGGGGTTTTTGTTGTGGACATAAATTATAAACCAAGTATATCACAGTATTTTAATGCCTCAATTTGTGCTTGCAACCCCTTAGCATTTCCATGACGAAGCATTCCGAGGTATGAATCTATCACTTGTCGTCTAGAATCAACTTTGGTATTTATAAACATCCTTCTTTTAGTTGTGGTTCTAAACACTCGATGGTTTGGAAAATGAACCCAACCAAGAAAATCAACACCTGATGCAAGAGTTTCAATAAACACTTTATTAGGATGCAACTGTAACCTAAGTTCTTGATCTAGAAATGCATCAATCTTTTTCAAGACATCAATAAGATATGATTTATCGTTGTGCATAATGACAAAGTCATCAGCATATCGAATATAATATTTCACTTTCAAAACATGCTTCATGTATCGAAGGTTATATGCGAGATACCATCAATATCACCACCCCTTGAATACTCTCAGGATTGCATAGAACTTGACATCTAACAAGAAGAAGCCATGATCGCTTCCGTGTTCACCTACTACCATACATGAGTATATATGGCGACAGAAAATTAAGCAAAAGAAGACTCCGCCCGCCACCAAAGGTGACGTGCGGAGTAAAGGACAAAGTTCAAAGGATCTAACAAAGAGAACAAGTCCCGAGATCTACTCGCAGAAAGCAAACCAAACGTCGGCACGGTCGAAGCCTCTCACCCAAGGGAGACAAGCCCCGTGCCTCGAATCGTCCCACCAGACACCGCACGCGTGACGGTAGTCATCGAAGGAACATTCAACGGGAGCGACCACATACATCGGGTTTTGACCGAGTGTGCTGTGGAGCGTCGGATGCTGCTCACCAATTGCGAAGACTTCGCGGGGGTTGGTCGCCTTGAGTTTGGCTTCGTTGCCCCATGCGATGCCTTTGTCCCAGTTGCCGTCACCCTTGGAGTAGTTGAGGAGAACGATATCTTTCTCGACCAGAGCCTTGGAAACAGGCTGGTATTGGGCACTGACTTCACCCTTGCGGACGTTGTAGTCCGATGGAGTGTTTGGACCCGCGAGATTGATGGATTCCTGCCATTCGCGATCCTGTTGGACGCGGACGCGGCGGAGGATGTGGATGCATGCACCGACTTTCGCCGCTTGTTCAGTGAGTTCTTTGATGCGGGCATCGGAGAGCGGGACGTATTCCGTCGCTTCGTCCGCCTTGAGCTGGTCAAGGAATTTAGCAAACAATCCAGGATTGTCGAGTGCCTGTTGGAACAGGACGCGACCGACACCTTTTTCATTTGCCATTTTGACAAGGCAATTGCCTTGTCCGTTCGTTACAGGCTTCTTGGAGGAGCTCATAGCGTTTGTGTATATTCAGCACACCAGAAGCATCGACACACGTCGATACCAATGGCGGACCAGTTTGTTTGTCTTGTGTTTGTCTTATATGTGGGTACTTTTGTTCGCCACAGCGTAGAAAGCCTTTTAGTAAAGGCACTTTATGCTGTGGCGACTTTGAACTTTGTGTCAAGGTACTACGATATATATTATATCATATATGAATATAAAAAGCAAGTAAAAAACTACCCATCACTAGGTAGTTTTTTGTCGCCGAGGACTCCCACAACCCTCGATACTTGCCCTAATCACTCAGGAGCTGGGGGGGGAGAGATATTCCAGTCTTGCGTATGTATGTATTATACAGTACATGTTCAGATATTGCAAACCTACCCCTCATGCACCACACCATCCACCATCATGATTACCCTATCTGCAACTTTCGCATACTCAGCTTCGTGAGTCACCATAACAATTGTTTGTCCCTTAGCATGAATCTCTTGAAAGATTTTTAACACCTTCATAGATGACTCGATATCAAGGTTTGCAGTTGGTTCATCCGCAAAAAGAATTGTTGGATCATGCGCGAGCGCTCGAGCAATACTAACACGTTGTTGTTGACCTCCTGAAAGCTTTGGGGGTACATTGTCATATTTTCCTTGAAGACCTACAGAATCCAAAACCTCATCAGCTCTCTTATATGCAGTTGTTGTATCAACACCTTGCATGAGGAGTGGAAGCGCCACGTTCTCACGAGCAGTAAGATCCGGAAGAAGCGCATAATCTTGAAACACGTACCCTAGTTTTGCCAACCGAAAATCAATACGCTCTTCTTCTGTCAGATTATGAATATCAACTCCATCAATCATGATCTCACCACTTGTTGGCGTATCGAGAAGTCCAACCTGGTACAACATAGTACTTTTACCCGCTCCTGATCGTCCCATGATAGCAATAAATTCTCCCTTTTTGATTTCCACGTTAACACCTTTCAAAACTTTCGTTTCTCTGTCTCCGTCAATAAATGTTTTTATGAGATTTTTTGTTGTTATGATTGTCTCGCTCATATTAGTGTATTACGTGTGGTGTTAAAATCTTGTATCTTCCTTCTTGTTTTGTAAATGCATCGTACGGCCCCATCTTATATGTGTATCCATACATCTTAGAAATCTTTGTTCCATCAACAACTATAGGATACGAATATGTCATCCACCCTCCGCGTGATGTTGGGATACCACCTTGTGTCAGATGCCATGCAAAGAAGAAAGCAACACGAATCATCCATGGTTCCAACATAATAGTTTTCTTTCCAACCGCTGCCGCCATGTCTTTACCAAGAACAACAGGTCCTTCTGGACATATGTTAAAGGCTTCGTACGCGTGTGCTGTATTGTGAAATGCAAGAAGTTCTGTTGTATCACAAATATCATCTTCGTGAACAAATTGCCGACACCACTTTTGAGTAATAGGCATCCATGCGAGTGCTTTACTTAAAAATCTATGTATCGGTGTATCGTTTAGTTTTCCAGAAAGTGCAGACTGCAAGTTTAGTTTTGATCGTGATCGTCCTCGTGGACCTGTGATAGATGCAGGTCGAATGATTGAAACTTGAGGAACATGACCACCCTCCTTCACTGCGTTATCGTATCGAACTTTCAATCTTTCTTCTGCAACTTTTTTCTCTGTTGCATACAGATATGGACTATCTCGAAACGGTCTGTCTTCTGTGAATACATCATCAAGTCTGTTTTCAGGAAGGGCCGAATATGAAGATACTGTTGAATAATGTATAAAGCGTTTTACTGATGTTGTTGAAAATACAAAATCAAAAACTTTTTCTGAACCTATCACATTCCACAACCACTGTGTATCTTGTTTTCCATACAACTCTCTAATCTGCCATGCGGTATGAATCACAATATCAGGATTGTATCCCTTCACTGTTGATTGCCATGTGTCATCACTTGTGTAAGCCTTTACCCAAACAATCTTTTCATGATGCGTTAAAAACTCCGGCTTATCATCTCTATCTAAACATACAACATGCGCAACATCAGATCGTTTTGAGAACTGATCTGCAAGCATACCACCTATATATCCTGCCGCTCCTGTTATGAAAACTGTATGAGTCATATAGGGTGAGTATACTATACTCCAACCCTCATAGAAAGTGTTTTTATTGTCTTTAACGCTATGATGATATCAAGCCATATAGACCGATGTTTTATATAGTAAAAATCATATGACAATCGCAACTTTGTCTCATCAACACTTTGAGGTGGAAGCCCTTCTTGAGTTACCTGCGCCCATCCAGAGAGTCCTGGCTTCACGATATATCGTGCTTCATAGTATGGTATCTCTTCAACAAGCCGAGTTCGAAGTCCTGTAAGATCTGCACGTGGACCGATCAGTGAAGAATCACCTTTGATAATAGAAAGGATTTGAGGTAATTCATCTATACGACTTTTTCTGAGAAATGAACCAACTTTTGTAATCTTGAGCGGACTTTCTTCACCAATCCAAACACCGTTTTGATTTCCTGTCATAGTTCGAAACTTTTTAACAACTATCGCTCTACCTCTCTCTCCCACTCTATCTTGTAGTATAAACGGACTTCCTCTATCTTCTAGCCATATTGCAAGTACTGTAAATGGGTACAAAATAATAAAGGGAATCGCAAGAATAAGTGACAACACAATATCCATAGTTCTTTTTACAAAGTCATACACTTTTTTCTCCGACATGGAAATATTTTTCAAAAACCACTCATGATCAAGTGATGAAAGTGGCACTCGTTTAAAAATATCTTCATACAAATCTACAAAATCAATATAGTTCTTCCCTTTCTTGAGAAACAGTTGCGTGTACAGAGGAGCGATAATTGTGGCAGCTTTAGGATGGTTACTATCCACAACAATCACATCACAACCATCAAACTCTGTTGTTGGTATGTTTGTCACATGTTCTAAATCAATACTTTTTTCAAATATAAACGGATATCGAGAATTTCTATTGACCTCATACATAAGCTCTTCCATCTCTTTTCCTGAACCAACAAGCAACGCTTTAGTTCTTTTTCCGTATGCAACATATCTATACATATACAGTCTCCACACAAACAGAAACACAATCGAAAGAATCGCATACAATATCAAAATTGTTTTTGGAGTTGCAGCAACATCACTATACGACGCAAACGCATAGAAATAAATAATTGTTACTACAATGTTTATTGATTGAACAATCGCAATTGTTTTTGGAATCTTTTTCTTAGTAACAAGAGTCTGATTATCATACAATCCACCTATAAAAAAGAGGAGGAACCAGATTGGGATTAAGTAGGTAAATACATTCAGAAAGCCTGTAAATTCACCATATGTTGGAAATGAGAGATTACGAAGAACGTATGTAAGCCAAAGTGAAAGCCCAATAGCAAGAGCATCTCCTGTAATCAGTGCAATCTTCTCTTTGTATTGAACCCGTGCTGCGATGTCCATGTTGAGGTCAGTATAGCATATATTTAAGGGGTTTGGGAGGGGTTGTACAACCCACCTCTTTCATGTCACCATATACTCATATGGCAGATAACTCTCGAAAAAAAGTAATCATATTCATCACAAAATCAAACTGGGGCGGTGCCCAAAAGTACGTCTTTGACATAGCTACTCACCTTCCTCAAGATCAGTTTGAGGTTGTCGTTACCCTTGGAGGAAAAGAACTTCTCTACACACGTCTTGTTGATGCTGGCATCAGAGTTATCTCTCTCAAAGATCTTACCCGAGACGTAAGTATCACCAAAGATCTAAAAGTTTTCTTTGAAATATATAATATTTTAAAACAAGAAAAACCTGACATCATACACGTTAACAGCACAAAGATTAGTGGTATCGGTGCAGTTGCTGGAAAACTTGCAGGAGTAAAAAACACTATCTTTACAGTACACGGTTGGGCTTTTAACGAACCAAGGGGTCTTGTTTCTAAAAGTGTAATCAAGTTTTTGTATCTTGTTATGCTTTGGCTTTCTGACAACATCATCGCAGTATCACACAAGATTGTAACTCAGGTGAATGCTTGGCCATTTGCAAAAAATAAACTAACTGTAGTTCACAATGGAATCTCTCAGCCAAATTTTCTAGAGAGAAACGTTGCACGGGAAAAGTTGAGCGAGACGGTTGGAACAACTTTTTCACCCGAGACAATAGTATGTGGAGGTATTGGAGAACTTCATCCTATCAAAGGTCAGACATATGCGATTCAAGCTATCGAAAGATTAGTACGTGAAAAACCAGATGTAAAGCTTGCATATATAATCATCGGTGCCGGTGAAATAGAACAAAAACTTCGAGAGGAAATACAATCACGTGGACTTGAAAAACATGTTTTCTTAACTGGGTATCTAAAAGACGGTGCAACATATTTGAAGGCTTTAGATTATTATATATTTCCTTCTATCTCTGAAGGATTGCCCTATGCAGTTGTTGAAGCTGGTTTTGCAAAACTCCCACTCATAGCATCTCATGTTGGAGGTATACCTGAAGTTGTTGAACATGGTGTTGAAGGAACTCTGGTTGCATCACAAGATCCACATGCCATATATAGTGCACTTAAAGCATATATGGAAAATCCCACTATCGCACAAACTCACGCAGATGCATTACATATAAAAGCAACATCAGAGTTTAGTATTGAAACTATGATTCAGAAAACGGTTGAAGTGTATAACAAGTAACTACCGTCCTAAAATACTGTCTAGTGTATTTTTATTTACAATCATACGAGCTGGAATATATCCCGCTATAACAGTTACCGTAAATAGTGCAAGAATCCGAACAAGCGTTCCACTTAATGGTGCATATAAGATACCGTCACTAAATGGAAAGTTAATAGGATGTGCATCTATAAATGGTACAAGAAATCCATACAAGATAAGCATACCAAGTACTGATCCTGCTATGGCATAAAAAGCTGATTGGATAATATATGAATACTCTATAGACCTAGATGATATTCCAATACCTTTCAGAATTCCTATAAACTTACGTCGTGTCAATGTGTTTACGAAGATTACAATAAATACAGTAATCGAAGCAACAACCAAACCAATACTACCCATAAGTGTTCCAAGTAATCCGAACAAATCTTTCATATCTTTCAAGAACTTTGGTTGCGCCTCTGTAGCAGTTTGAATCTTAGCATCGTATTCATACCCATTTGCATACAGTATATCTTTAATCTTCACTGCATCAACTTCAGTACTTCCAGGGATCAAACGAACAGCAATCTCACTCACATTCACATCACTTCTCCCAACAAGTTTTCGAAGTTCTGATTGAATCATGATCACTCGGGCATCGATGTTATCTATCTTTGATTTAAGTATTCCTCGTATATACACTTCTTTACTGTTGTTACCTACAGTCACCTTAACTTTATCCCCTATCTTAACTTCACGAAGCTGTGTAAATCCAACTGCATCTATAGGAGTAAGTTCTTTGATAAGAAACGCTCCAACCAAAATACCATCTTTATCTCCATCATCAAGATATGTCCCTTCTACAACATATTTTGAAAGACCTGTAGCTTTATCTTCTTGAGATGGAATTATTCCACCTATAGTTGCGTTAGCTGCGTTTGGTGTTTCTTCTTGTCGTAACAATCTTCTATAGTCTGCATTCACACTACCCCCCGCGAGAATTCGCGGTACTACATCTGTCACATTTGGAATATTTCGGAGAACTCTCACCATGTCTTCACTATTTTCAATAATCGCTTTTTGTCTTAGTGTCGAAATAATAACATTTCCAGAATATCGCTCTTCACTCGCTTCAATAGAACTTTGAATAAGACCCACAAGAATACCATTTACCACAACAAGATTCAAAAACGTAAGCATCATCACAACAACAATCAGAGATGTAGTCCAAATACTTGCATGCTTAAGCTGTCGTACAGCAAGATACATACCTATACTCCAATTATTTGCTTTCTTACGAATCAGAGTCATATGGTTACTTTGCTTTTGTGGTGTATATAATTGTTTGTCCAGCAGATATACCTGAAAGTATTTCTATATCTCCTGTAACACTTATCTCACCCGTTTCTATAGGTACGAGGGTAGAGTTGTTATTTGAAAGAGATTCAGAACACTGAGGGGATGTTACAGGCTGACTTGATGTAGCTTTTGTCATACAACTTGTATCTGTAAGTATACGAGCTTTTTTAACTCCTGATTCTAGGACAACTGCAAGTTGAGGAATCTGTAATATATCAGCTCGCCTGTTTGTTTCTATATCTATGTTTGCAGTCATACCTGATTTTACTCTGGCATCTTTCTCTGTAAATTGTATCTTTGTTCTATATGTTGAAACTCCATCTTTAATCGTTTCAGCAGGATCAACAGATATTACCATTGCGTTAAAAAATACATTTCTTCCATATGCATCAAGAGAAATTTGAGCAGTTTGATTTACTTGAAGTTTTGCAATATCGTTTTCAGATACAAATGTTTCGATCTGATACTCACCATCGTTTAACATACTAATAACTGGAGTGTTTGGTGAAGATATCTCACCTTCTTTAATATCAACTTTTGTGATCACCCCATCAAACGGTGCGCGGATTAATGTTCTTGCAAGTTGTGCAGAAGCACTTCCCACACTTGCTTGTGCACTTTGAATATTTGCTTGTTGTATAGCAAGTTGTGCAGGTGTAGCACTTGAGTTTACTATCTCTAATTCGTTTTTAGCTGTGATGACCGCACTCACACTGTTTTTATATGCAAGCTCTGCTTGATTTAAGGCCTGCAATGAGGCAGCAAATGTTGTACGTGCAAGAGCTATGCTAGTTTTTTGATTTGTCACTTGTGCAGCAAATGTCGCATCACCACTTACAGTAGCTCTTTCTGAAACTATAGATATAGCCGAATTTACATCATTGATAAATCTTTGTATTTGATATAGCTCTGATCTATATGTAGGGATAGTTGTTGTAGAAAACGCATCGTTAACACGAGTAAGTAATTTTCCAATAGTAACACGATCTGCTTTCAAAGACTCTCGGAGACTTGTGCTTTGATCTATGATATATATAAATTCTGGATTTTGACTTCGCGGATCTCGAAATGAGGGATCTATATTAAACCGTATTGCATCATCTGCTTTTGCAAATGTGTCTCTAATCTGATCTAAGAATGTTTGTTCAGTTACTCGTAGTGAGAGTTCTGCATTGACAACTTTATCTTCAGCAAGTTTACGTTGTTCTTGTTTTGAAGACATGTTCAAATCTTGTAGTTTGGCTTGTTCTGATTGCACTATAGCGTAATTTTTCTGTACCGCAGCAATATAATCACCGTTTGCAAGAGATGCAAGCAAAGCTCCTTTCTTTACAACATCACCCACTTTCACATATACTTTATCCACTCGAGACGATGCTTCAAAACTCATATCAACGTTTTTAGCAGCTATGACCTTACCTGTTAACGACACTCTTTGGATAAACTCTTTCGGTTCTACCGTATATGTAAAAACATCTGAACTTGATCCACCACTTAAGAGCGTAACGAGTATATAGAGCACAAGTACAATCGCTGGTACATAGTAATACCATGCGCTTAGTATACATGACATAGCTACCTTACTTATTCTGATAATATTCTTATATATAGTAGTCATTATGGTCATAATACTTCATATTCTATCACACCATTGAACCCTTGCACATACAGATATGACCTGCTATACTATGTATATTAATTTCTCGCTGGACAGATAGATGTGACACCTATGTACATCTCGGAGTATCTATAAGTTATGATTCTTACAAAACCAGATTCCTGGCTACAAGACTCTAAACTGTCACGCACTTAACATATAAATATAACACAATGAATTCAGATACAGGATCACAAGGATCAAAAAAACCTCTACGAGTATATCACGGAGGTCAGAGTGCCTATGCACCCGCTACACAAAACAAACCAACAAGAGCATCTCATACAGGAGCACCAACAACAGGACCAAAGATAAAATACCCGGACCCGATGAGACCTCAAAAAGCTCAATCACCGACACCCACTTCTCAACCGATGCAACGACCTACCCCAAGAACTCAAGCATCTCTACCAAACTCTTCAATTAAACACGTAAAGAGACCTCTTGGTACAGGAGACGAGATAGAAGACGATGAGGTTATAGAACTGCATGACACTATGCACACAGAACAAGCTCAACCTAAAGCAAAATCTAAATCAAACAAACGATACAGTATGCCACGTTCTCGACCTGCAGTCGGATCAGCAAGTGCAACAAGACCTGGAACTCAAAAAGAGATTCCTGAAGTTACTGGCGACACGTGGAGAATTATCCCTCTTGGTGGAGTTGAGGAAATCGGTATGAACATGACAGTTATCGAAAACAAAGATGACATCTTTGTGATTGATGCCGGATTTAGATTTAAAGAAGAAGCGACACCTGGTGTTGACTATATTCTTCCAAACACAAAGTATCTTGAGGAACGAAAACATAAGATCCGAGCTTTGTTTATAACTCACGGTCACTTGGACCACATAGGAGCTCTTCCATATATCATAGAGAAACTTGGAATGCCTCCAGTGTACACAAGAAACCTAACATCTTTAATGCTTAAAAAAAGACAAGCGGAGTTTCCCAACATTCCACCACTTAACTTTGTACTTATACAAGGCAATGAAAAACTTATTATTGGAAATACAAAAGTGCAATTCTATGGGGTAACTCACTCTATCCCAGACTCAATGGGTATCATCATAGATACACCGTATGGCTGGATTACAACTCCTGGAGATTTTAAACTTGATCATAAAGATGGTATTCCAACAGAAGAAGAAGAAACAAACTATCAACTTTTTGATGGTAAAAATGTTCTTCTCCTCTTAGGAGAATCAACAAACGTTGAGAACCCAGGTTTCTCTACTCCAGAATCTGTTGTACACGAAAACCTAGATGAGATTGTGCGAACTATGACAGGTCGTATGATCATGGGTATGTTTGCGTCACATGCATTTCGTATAGCTAAAGTTATCGAAGCATGTGAAAAATACGGCAAAAAAGTTGTGATCGAGGGACGGAGCATGAAAAACAATGTTGACATCATGATACAAGCCGGGGTTTTGAAAGTTCAAAAAGGAACAATCATATCTTCACAAGAGATGGCTCATCATGCACCAGACAAGATAGTTGTTCTTGCAACAGGAGCACAAGGTGACGAGTTTGCTGCACTTATGCGTATGGCCACAAAACAACATAAGTATGTAATTCTTTCAGAGAGAGATACAGTTCTTCTTTCTTCATCGATTATTCCTGGTAACGAAAAAGCAGTACAAAAGATTAAAGACAACATTGCACGACTTGGCGCGCGTATTATTCACTATCGAACATCAGATGTATTTATTCACGCAACAGGACATGCAAACCGAGGTGAGATAGAGTGGCTACACAAAAAACTTAGACCTAAGTTTTTCATGCCTATGCACGGACCTCACTACTTCTTGAAGATGCACGCAGAACTTGCATACAATCTTGGTATGCCTAAGGAAAATGTTATTGTTCCTGATGACTGTAGTATTCTTGAAATACAAGATGGTGGTACAAAGTTTGTGAAACTACCCGTTAAAGCTCCTGACAATGTTGTTATGGTGGATGGATTTACTGTTGGAGACATACAAGATGTAGTTCTACGAGATCGACAGATCCTTGCTGAAGATGGTATCTTCGTGGTTGTTGCCATGATGAATGCCCACAACGGACGACTTATAAAAAGTCCAGACATCATCTCACGAGGTTCTGTATACCTACGAGAATCACAAGAGCTTCTCCGAGAGATTAGAACACTTGTTCGAACAACTATTGAGCAAGCTGCGTACCAGATGGGTCCACACAGTATTGATTATATAAAAGACATCACCTCAGATACGCTTGGTAAGTTTATTTTCCAGGAGACTGCAAAGAGACCGATTATTATACCTGTGGTGTTGTTGGTGTAGTGTTTGGTGACAGGTTGACGTTTTGCGCGAATTTTATAAATAGAAGACCGCACCGAGTCTAAGGACTGGGTGCGGTTTTTGGGTTTTTACTTTATGGCCCTTTTTGGTTTACTGTGAACCATAAAATAAATATCCTTCCAGGTATACTGTCGAGCCAATGTAACGAGATCCATTACCTCGATTCCAACCTCTTTTCTGTAGACCTGGAACATGAGTTCACAGTCGGGCAGTTGTGATACGAAGGTGTAGTCAATATCATTTATGGAACACTCTCCTTCATCTTGTTTTTTCTGGTTCTCGGCGACACCTTCAAGGTAATGCTCTCTGAGCATATACAGGATGAGGACAGATTTAACTCTTTTATTGTTAATATTGTTACAGTTTCCAGTAAAAAGTGATGGAATAGGGCTATCGATTCGCGCTTGCGCCCTTTCCTTGATTTCTAACGGATACGTAAACGCACCCGCAGTCTGAAGATACATATCTTCATTGAGTTCACCAAACAGGCTTAACAAATCATATCTAAGACTTCTCTCCACAAGTCCACCTGAATCATAGAGTCTATATAGTCCTATAGAGAGTTGATAGGCCAGCTGATAACCGTTAAGTCTGGCTATTGCCTTACGTGCTTTAACTGGCACGGGAGGAATCATCCATGCTGTTGCATCACTCATATAGTATAAAATGGGTTAAATTAATGTGCAGGACACATCTGATGCTGGTATCGTAGCACAGGTATATATATAAAGAAACTACAGTCTCACCACCACCTCAAGCATCGCCATAGGGTCAACAAACCGTAAATGTCTATACTCTTCCAATGCTTTTGCGAGAAGTTTTAAAACTTTTTCTTTATCTTTTGTCTCAGTTTCTTTTGATCTTAACTTCTCTCGCAACTTTTCAACATACATATCATATAAAAGTTTACTGTCTGTATTTGATGTGCGGATTTCATTTAAAATATCTGTCACATTCTCACTTTCTTGAATTGCTGCGGTTACAAGAGTATCAATAATAGAATTTTTCGTACTCCCAATAACATATTCTGTCTTGTCTATAGAAATCTTTTTTCCTTCAATAGAGCTTATCACCTTTTGTAACACTCCAAGCGTATCACGGAAAGATCCATCTCCTGTCATAGCTATCAGTATCACTGAATCTGTATCAATTTCGTATCCTTCTTTTTTTGCAACACTATTAACCACCTTTGCAAGAATATCAAGAGTTGGTGTTCTAAACGTATGAACCTCACACCGTGATACTACAGTATCAGGAAGTTTGTTAAGCTCTGTAGTAGCGAGTATGTATATAACATGTCGTGGTGGCTCTTCTAGCCCTTTCAGAAATGCATTGATGGCGGCTTTTGAGAGAATGTGTACTTCATCAATTATATACACCTTATACGGTGATGCAAACGGGAGTGTCATTGCACTTTCTGTAAGCTCACGGACATTATCAACTCCCGTGTATGACGCTGCATCTATCTCTGTGATATCTACAGGATCAACCCCTAGTTCTTTTGCAAATATTCGAGCGATACTTGTCTTACCTATTCCTCGTGTTCCTGTAAAAAGATATGCATGATGTGGAGTCTTTTGCTCTATAGCGGACTTTAAAACCCGTACGATATGGTCTTGCCCTACGACGTCTTCAAATGTGTTTGGTCGGTATTTTCGGTATAGAGATGTGTGAGTTTGAGGGTTTGGTGACATATGGGTGTCATTATAGCACGCCATTGTTTTCTTATAAACGAAGTGATCTAGAAAACAAAAGACCACCAAAGCAGCTTTTGCCCTGATGGTCATCATACCAACAGATCGTTTGTTGAAAATATGAGCATACCAGGTGAATCAACCGGAATAAATGCTCGATACTTTCGCCCATCATACACGACATCGTGACCACCAGGATAAAATCCTTGATATGTCACAGTAACAGACATGTTTGCATTTGGATAATCTTTTATGATTGCTGTGTAGTCTCGACCGATAACGAATGAATGTTCCAGACTCATGTTTTCGAATTATAAATAAGGTTCACTATCACTTTGATTTGATAAATATATCGCAAACTCCATATAAAATGCAAATGAAAACCACCCAGCCTCCGAAGAGACCAGGTGGTAGAGAGAAATCACTTACGGTTTCACACGACGAAGCTGTTCCTGAAGAAAGAAGGATATAGAGCGGAGGTCATGTAACTGATCCATAAGTAAAGAGATTGTATCTTCCAAAATTACACTAAGTTTTCGACACGCCGTGTATCCGAGACACACATCGTGTCTCTTTTTTACGTCACGAGACCACACTTTAAATTTTTCGAAGGACACGGGACTGAAGCTAAACATGTCCACAATCCGACTGTTAAGTGTAGCTCCGACATAATAATGTTCATCACACATAACAAGTTGCCTACTACATGTAAGCATCAAATGTCTTACGCGACCACTATCATTATCAGCGTGCAAAACATCGCTGTATAGCAAAACAAATTCCGTGTCTTGATTGAAACCTTGAAAAAAATTGAAGTTGGAATCGCCATCAAACTTCCTGGTGACATTTACAGTCGCCGGATCAACACCTCTAAATAATCTTTGTGCTGTAGTCCTATTGACTACATACCACAAAGTGACTTCTACACCTGCAATCATACCTTCCAAAATGTCTAACCATTGAGGTGCTGAAATACGCTTTGCAGAAATCGGAGAACATTTCAAGACAAAATTCACCTTTCCTTTCGTATTTTTAGCTTTTGAACTTTTCTTTTTTGTCCCAACTGGTTTTTTCTTGCTTTTCATACTTTCAAGATATTTGGGTTATAGTAAAGAGCTAACACTAACCGTAGTGTCAGCTCTCAAAATACTCTCATATTATATCTTTGTCAACCCTACACCCGTCCCAGCGCTGTCACAAACTCCGTCTCAACCTTCTGTTCTAGATCCTTAAACATCGCAAGTCCTTCTCTCTTGTATTCAACCAGCGGATCTCGCTGACCTATACCTCGAAGCCCAACACTTTGTCGAAGATGTTCCATATTATCAAGATGATTCATCCAAAAATAATCTATAATTTGCAACATCAAACTTCTTGAAAGTTCATAAAAAGTCTCATCAAGCACAACCCCCTCTTTTGGTGTAAATCCTTTCCGTGTAAGAATATCATCGATAATGGTTTTTAACTCATCACCTTTTGCCAAAAGAATATTTCGTCTTCGTCTGTAGATTCCCTGTCGCTGTTGATTGAGTACATCATCGTATTCAAGAACTTGTTTTCGACTGTCAAAATGAAATCCTTCAATCTTCTTTTGAGCAGACTCAAGGGCTCGAGAAACAAGAGGATGTTGTATAGCCTCATCTTCAGGAAGCTTCATCCGTGCCATAAGTCCTTTGATTGAACTGTTCGCAAATATTCTCATCAAGCTGTCCTCAAGTGATACATAAAACTGTGTCTCACCAGGATCCCCTTGCCGTCCAGATCGCCCTCGAAGCTGGTTATCAATTCGTCGTGCCTCATGTCGTTCTGTACCGATCACGTACAAACCTCCAAGAGACTTAATCTCTTCTATCTCTTCAGCAGTTGCAGGTATACCTCCAAGTTTAATATCAACTCCACGACCTGCCATGTTTGTTGCAATAGTTACTGCACCTTTTTTACCAGCTTGAGCAACAATAGTACCTTCTTTTTCTGCAAACTCAGGTTTTGCGTTCAGTATAGTATGAGGAACTCCAGCTACTTTCAAGTACTGTGACAGTAGTTCGTTTTTTTCAATAGACACAGTACCCACAAGAACAGGTTGTCCTTTTTCTCGTAACTCTTTTATCTTTTTTGCAATCGCCTTAAATTTACCAAGTTCAGTCATAAAGATAAGATCATGTAAATCTTTTCGAGCCACAGGTCTATGTGTTGGCACCTCTATCACATCAAGTCCATACACTTTCATAAACTCTTCGCGACTCGTCATACCAGTTCCCGTCATACCTGAAAGCTTTGTATACAATCTAAAGAAATTTTGATATGTGATAGATGCAGCTGTTTTACTTTCCCGCTGAATCTTTACTCCCTCTTTTGCTTCTATGGCCTGATGTATACCCTCTGACCATCGTCGTCCAGGTTGAATACGACCTGTTGAGACATCAACAATGATCACTTCATTGTCTTTCACAATATAATCTACCTCTTTTTGGTACAGTGCTGCAGCTTTTACCGCAGTTTCAAGATGGTGGACATACTGAATGGTAGCAGGACTATACATGTCAGTTATACCAAGTTGTTGTTCAGCATATGTCATACCAGCATCAGTAAGGAAAATATTTTTAAACTTTTCATCTACAGTATAATGCTCTTCCTTCTTCATGTTTCGTACAAGCTTTGCAAATGTCTTATACATCTCATCTGACTCTGCTGCAGGTTGAGACACTATCAAAGGTGTTCGTGCTTCATCTATAAGAATAGAGTCCGCTTCGTCGATAATAGCAAAGTTGGGAGCACGTTGTACCAGTCCAGTTGCACTATTGCAAATATTATCAAAAAGATAATCGAAACCAAACGCACTGTTTGTTCCATAAGTTATATCAGCTGCATATGCCTCTTGTTTTGTACATGGTCGTAAAAACTCGTATCCAACTTTAAAACTTCCTAACTCATCTTCAGCTTTATCTTCTTCTTTTGTTACATGTGTTGGATCATATATATATGATTGCTCTTGAGTAATAACAGAAGTTGAAATTCCAAGTAGATAATATATCTGCCCCATCCATGCAGCATCTCGACGTGAAAGATAATCGTTTACAGTCACAACATGTACACCTAGTCCAGTAAGTGCGTTCAGATATGTTGGGAGCGTTGCCATCTGTGTCTTTCCCTCTCCTGTTTTCATCTCGGCTATATTACCATCATGCAAAATCATACCCCCAATAAGTTGCACATCGTAGTGACGTTGATTAAGAGTTCTTCGAGCAGACTCTCGCACGAGTGCAAACGCCTCAGGAAGATGCTTCTGCAATAACTCTTTACTTGCCCCTGTTAGTATTGTCTTAAGTGCAAGTGACTTATCCTTGAGCTCTTGATCTGTAAGGTTTTTTAAACCATCTTCGAGAGCATTGATGTGAGGCACTATTTTCTCATATTTCTTAGTTGGTGTTCCGAATATATTGAATAAATTCATACCCTTATATATACCATAAAAGGCAAAATATGCATAAAACCCCACACTATAATCAAACACTTGCAACTCACATCATGCATATAGCAAAACACACCTTGTTCCATAAAGAACTTGGTGTGTTTTGCGTGGTTTAAGTTATACGATGCGTATACGCGTCATATATGTAAGAAATTATTTCTTTTTAGAAACTTTCTTAACTGCTTTTTTTGCAACTTTTTTTACTGCTTTCTTAGCAACTTTTTTAGTTGCTTTCTTAACAGTTTTTTTAGCTGCTTTTTTTGTTGCCATAATTTTTTTTGAAAATATTTTTATAAAGAACTATTGCGTGTGTGATAAATAATATTCGACAAATATTTTTCTCAACACGTACTTATATTATCA
>JACCDV011095241.1_pt1 | contig 22168 bp, 16 predicted proteins | sample 7446131 | NCBI WGS metagenome assembly JACCDV01 (sample SAMN15323448, study PRJNA562643) | freshwater metagenome | isolation source: river surface water | place: USA:Blue River Watershed | collected 2017-08-17
GAAAAAACCCGCACAAAAGGAATCAGCTAATAACTAATAAGATATCTTCAATCTTATCAATAGTTTTTCTGCCAATACTCCTATCAACACTGACAATAATAAAGGCTCAGACCTCAAAGGTAAAAGCTAATAACTATTTGTTGGAGCAAACTAATATATTGGATCAAATGTAAGATTGCAAGAACAAATAAGAAGTTTTATTAAATTCCCAGGAATAAACCGTCATTTGATGCCTGAAATCCCATCAAAAAGTGAAAAATTAAGAAAATTGCTTCAATCTCATTATGCTCTTTTCTTGAATAAAAGCATGGATCTTAACGAATACTTTCGAAGACAACAGATATTAAATTTCTAATAATGCATAAAATAGTTTGACGAATAGAGAGCATATACTTTCACTGATAGAATCTATGAAGAACATCACAGTAAAGATTCACTATAACGCTAGCTTTATAAAGCCTTAGAGTTTCATTAGTATAATACCTTTACAAAGTATGATGAAAATTCGGATAAGCTTTATTTAATGCTTGTGTATAAAAATAACCCAAGAAGGGTCAATAAAAAATTATGGGAAAGCAATTGGAAAGTAATCCCAAATTATTAGTCTTGGCTTAAATACTTCAAAAATAATTAAAACAATTTTAATAATACTCAGTTTTTTGATATTGATTACTAAAAAATCGGTAATATTGAGGAGAACACTCGCTCTTTCACCCTCAAGAATGGACCTGACGGAGCAACCATCATCAACAAATAATGTACAGTCAGCAATACCAAACAATCCCTCTTATATGGAATCAAGAAAGGACTGGTATTTGGAGTGCAAAATAATAAATTCTTTGGATAGAATGGCCCAGTTCGAGTCTTCCATCTCTAAAACAAATAAACCAAATCATACGAAACTGTTATTCGACTTAAGAAGTAGGTTACGATTCGATTAATGTCTGATGGAAATGTCATCATTGAAAAGGATGGAAGGTCACGTATGATTACTCCTCAAGGATACACAATCCTTTACGAAAAAGATAGAAATGTTGTCCTGCATCCTACTGGTGGAGTCACCTACAATTCAAATACATACATTAATTAGTCAGGCTTTGGTTTAGTCGATGGAAAGCTATATACGTCCCCTACCCTGAAGAGAAAGCTTTAAGATGGATAAGTGATAAAGCGTGATGATAATACTGTGATTACTAATGTCCTCTCAAATGGTAAAGTGAAGTAAAAGTGGATTAGATTCTATGAAGGTACTGAGTATCAGGTCTAAAAGAATAAAATTCGCATATAAAAAGCAGGCTAACCTTTTATTACATGTCAAAATGGAACGATTCGCATACTTACTGACTAAATATCCATCCGCATTGCCAACAATAAAGGAGAATATACAAATATCATTTAATTCTTCTAAGGAAGCTAGCTAAGGATAAATAATGAATTTATTGATGTGTTCGAAGTGAACTACCATTAATAAATTAGGATCAATATAAAAACGAACTAAATTAGCAGTCGTTTCGATAACTAAGCAATAAAGGTTGGACTCAGTGACGCAGAGTACAGTAAAAATGGTAAAAAGTACGATGCAAGGCAATAATAATAGAAATATGGAGAAGACTAGACCATTCCTAATGATTACTTCTAGCCAAGGCTTTTCATCATTAATAACGATAATACTGGATACGAACTCATCAGCGAAAATATGTATAAAACATTCTTAAAGGATAGATAATTTGTGATTGATAAGATTTATTAAAACAAAAAGCCAAATTATATTGAGTGTCATATCGTGGCAAAGTAAGGTAAGTCTAATGGCAAATTTATTAAAAATCCCCTTTCTATCAATCTTGATGTTTTCAACAATACTAACGAATAAAAATCAGAGGCAAGTCATCAATACATATCTCTGAAAACTTTACTAAAATATGAGCCTTTGACTCCATAAAATATTAATGAGCTGCATAAAATCAAGAACGACGTCTAAAATTGGAGAAAACAAATAGCTAAAGATGAAAATTAATATGGACATAAATAAGTTGGTGATGCTAATACAAAGGGAAGGATCGAAGCCAAATTACTTACATTAAAGAAAAGACAAGAGAAAGAAGTGAGGGTTAAAACTGAAGTCCTCAAGGAAACAGCCAAGAAATTCCATATTACAGCTTATGAAGAAATATTAAAACAAATTGAAAAGGATAATAAAGAGAAGCAGTTAAGAAGCCAATTTATGAAGAAGAAAAACAGTATTGTCCAATAATACAAAAGAGTGAATGTTAGCCTCCAAGGAAGAAGAAAAGAGGAGACTGAGATAGTTGACTAGTTTATGGATCACTATTTCATGACTTCGTAAGGTAAGACCGCCCTCTCTGAAATGCCTGAGTGGGTCTTTAGACCAAAGTAAAGCAAATAGCCTGCCTAGCTCGATCCATAGATCAAGAATGAACTCAACAATACAAACAATCTTCACAAAGAAGAAGAGCAGTAGTAGCAGAGGGAAAGATATGACACAGTCGAAGTGAATCTTAATCCTAAGAGATAGAAATAAATCTATATCAAGCCAAGTGTCTTTACTCAAAGATAAATCGATGAAGAAAGATATGCCTTTGAGCATTAAAAAAAAGCATACAAATACCACTAGGCCAAAAGAAAAGACTTCAATGTGTATGGTCAATAAAGAAAAAGTAAACCTGATGTCCCCACACTATTGAGAACTCAACCGATTAGCTAAATCAACCAAAAATATTTGGTAACGTAGGCTCCACTAGATAAAAAGGTTAAGATAAGCTCAATGAAAAATAAGTTAACCTCTTCGGCAAGCAACATGGTGGAAATGAGAAAATAGGGTCCTCATACACTTTTAATGAAGACAATCGATAAGGGAAACGATATAAATAAACTTCTTGAGAGAAGAACAATGATGGTGCAAGCAGATCTTAATGATAAGCTGCAAAGAGATGTTTTAGTAATTTTTTCTCTATTTAGATCAATCCTACTGAGGCCAATTTCGGTGTCCTGATCGAGAGGAGGACATACGAACTTAAGATAGATATTAAAAACTAGGATGTTATTTCTCAAAGAATTACTATTAAAAGGCCCAAGAGTGTCTATGTCAAGGCTCAACTTAACTAAATGGGACCAGTAAATTTTGTTTTATATAGATCGCTATGGGAATGACAAGAAAAATTAGTGTTATTATCAAGACTTCTCCTTAGCTTTTAGGAAAATTCTCCGACGAGTTCGACATTGTCACAAAACACGAAATATACCACATTCCTATAAATGCTCACATTATATCTGAGTCCCAATCCAAAAATGAAGGATTCCACCTTAGCAGGGGAGTGACCGAGATTGAATAGAATTCTAAAAAGAAGAACTAGTCATTCGAACTGCCTCGTATAAAATGATTTCGACTAAGATAAATAAATATCTTATTAATAGATTAAATTATGATTTATGCGATCAGTTTTATGTTTCTGAGATGATTGTGTCCTTCTTGGTTTCCTTTGCCTATTCATCCTAATCGAGTAATGGATCTATATTAGCGTATATATACTTTCTTCGTCCCTTGGTGGGCTCAAGAATGGAAGCCTTATGATCTTATTATAAATCAAATTTCCAAGAATCAAGACTCCAAAACCAATCAACTGAATTCCAATTGCAGCTCCATCGATCAATTCCCATCGGTAATTTGGCTTATTCACACCCGCACTCACAGTAATGATAATGCCAACAATCCACACAATTACAGTACGAGTCACATCACAAATAGATCGGGCGAGTGCATTGATGTATTTGGTGACTGTTACACCAGTGACGTTGAAGGTGGCGATGGAGAAGACTCCAAGAATGCAGAAGAAGAGTAAGAGACCATTCTGTCCCATTTATGAGAAATAGGCGAGGGGACTTTCAATGTATGGCATTCCAGCCTTGTCGATAACACAAGCGTCAACCCCGAAACTACATGGAATGAAGCTAGTAATAGTCATTAAAATAACTTGTGCTGCTAATCCAAACATTCCTTCATATCCTACCATCTCCAATGGCTCAATATGATACTTGCTCAGCAACTTCTCCTCAAAAACGAACTGGAATCCGTTGGTAATAAGCGAAGAAATCAACAGAATGTATCCAACGATTTGCAAGCCCTAAATAGAGAAAGATATACAGTGTTGGCATCAGATGAACTAGAGGAGAAGTAGAGACTGGAAGCTCCCACAATCATAACACCAATCAATGCAAGAATACTTCCAGAGACCTGATTCCTCTGAGCCTTCATCTTCAAGAAGAGAATTGAGAATATGAAAGTTGTAACGATGGCTCCTCCCCTCATCATTTGATAGACTGATCCTGCAACGAAATTCAAAGCAACGTATTGTAGGGTTGATGTGATTAGATCACTGATGGCTGGAATAGCCAATAAGAATTTATTGAAAACGATCTATTTTCCTTTTGATTTGGCGTCAAGCATGCGTAGGTTGAAAGTTTCAGGGTCTCTTCTTCTCATTAAGATGAAGACCAGAAAGGCGAGTGCCTCTCCAAAGAACATAGTCGTGGCCTCAATAATCAGATATATACCTGCATATATGGATGGAAGAAATATTTGTAGAATTCTCCCTCGAACACTAATTGCTTGTTCTGGAATTTATAGGCTAAGTCGAGAATCATGTACCTATCGTGTTTATTGCTCCTGAGGTGATCATCAGGGAGATAATTGTGATTCGAAAAGTGGCAGTGACTTGGCTCATATGGATAGATTAAATATTAAAAAAATTAATATTGTCAAAACAATAAATTGCATCAAAAAATCAAAGAGCATTTTTATTTGATCATCTTTTTATTTATACTGTATAATAATTTTCATATTGACTTCAAAATGGATCTATTTTAGCACTTTCTCACGCAACTGAAGAAGAAGTAAATGTTAATAAATATAGGAATTTAGAGTAAATTCAAATGATTCTCAAAGTTTAGCCAAGCTATGCAAATCGATAAGATGAATAATTAAAAAGAACACCTATCTTTGTTGTGCCATCATACTATGATGATAACTAAGCCATCCCAGTTCTATCGATTCTAATCGATTCTGGGGCAAATATTAACCACGAAGATGTTAACCAAAGGACTGTTGCATTTATTCTATGCTCGAAAGGTAAGAGCCATATTGACTTAGGAATGATAAATTGCCTCAAGGTGTTAAGGTCACGAAACTAGTCGATTCTCAGCCATAAAGATAGATTGGGACAGACGCCTTTATTTGCAGCAGTAAGACAAAATCAACTTGAGCTAATAAAGGAACTCGACCTTTCCTCAGATTTGATCAATATTATTGATGATTTTGCGGGACAAACCATCTTATTCTACGCTGCCTCGTGTGGACATGAAAAAATGTGCAAATATCTGTATAATAAAGGGGCTGATTTACTCATCGCCGATTAATGCGGACAGAATATTCTCAGCTATACTGAAAACATGCCAAAAGTTCACAATAAATTCAAATAAGCCATAAGAAGGCTCTAGTCATAAAACTAGAAATAGTAAATCATGGAAGTCGAGCGCAATGACAAGGTAGTAGGCAAGCAAGGCTATAGCATACAGATCCTATAGAAAAACCGACTAAAAAAGCCAAGTAATTAACAAAGGTAAAAGATAGTTGAAGAGTTGGCTGAGAAGCCCTATGCTGAGAGTGAAAAACTATATATTGATGAGTACGATGAATATTTATAGAATTGGAGGCACCTTGCGATTAAGATCATAAACAAGTGCCTTCGCTCAAAGGCAGGCAGATGGTTCAATAATATCTTGAAAGGTCTAAGGCATATCTCTAAAAAATAGTTAAAAAAAGTATAGAATATAGATTTGATGGACTTCAATACAATAAAGATAAAGCTTGACCATCATATTTACAATTCCCCCATGCAATTTGTCCAAGACATGAGGAAGATATGGGTGAACTGCCAAAGAATGAACAGTCCTTAGACTCTCGTCTACAGGTTTGCAGAATAGCTCAAGAATAAAGTCTACAAGCTCATGGTCTAATACAACTTCACTAGCAGATACTGAAATGATTTACTATGATTATTGCATGAATAACATTGACGATCATTTTACAAGTTAGTTCTTTAGTTTCTTCTTATGAAGGTTTCTTTTTTTGGATTCGAATTATTCTTATTTGTCATCGTTTTATTACTATTATAAATGGCTTCGTTTCTTTATATTTTTCCTAATAATATCTGCATAATTATTTCGCCCATTTTCCTTTATGGATCCTACATGCACAACTCTCCTCTTTTGCCCCTCTACTGTTACTTCACTCATTATTTACTTCAGTTGATCGACTACTTTCTGATTCATACTCTTTATTATTCCTTGGTAGAGAAGAGGATTATTCTTTTTCATGGTTTCTATAATCTTCTTGAGCTATAGCTATACAACAGTGTTTTCGGCAAATGGAGTTTTGATGAATTTAAGAATTTTCTCATAGTCCTCTATTCTTTTGATTCTAATTTTGGTACTGGAAGGCTTAATTGAAAGGGGATTCTTTTTGGATTTGATGGAGATAGATTGCTATCTCGACAGAGTGATAGCTTTCACCATCAAGTTAATCATCTCAGTGACTGCTATGATATCACTCTCTCTGAAGATTTCCCTCGAGAAGCAAAGGCAGAGAACCTTGAGGTCATGTCCTTGGAATAGAGGACTATCTTGGAAAGCAAGCAATTTTCTAAGAGCCACTTCGTTTCTCTTATGCATATGACATAAAAATAAAAGATTCAATGCTCTAGCAACCAAGATATACTCGATTTTATCCTCAGGGTTGTCTGATAGAGGAATTACCGAGAGAGATAAATTACTAATCTTATCAATAAATGCGTCTCCCAAATCATTGCCATAGATCTATATAAGTTTAAAAGTACCCCGATGATATTCTGGAGGATCAAAAGGATGGAGCCAAGCGATGTCTTTGCATCGATCATTCGAGGGTTCAAGGTCACATCATGATGCAATTTAGCGAAGGTTTATAAGAGCACATGTCCTATATGCAGAGCCACTTGGTGATTGCTTTTCATTACAATGGAATTAAAGTAGATCAGGTATGATGAACTCTCCTGCCTGTCCTATTGGTAGATTTTAATAAAATGGCTGAGAGTCATTAGAATTTCTTCGGTGACAAATTATGTTTTTTTGATAAAGCTAACAACTATAGTGACTAACTCATCATCGAGTGCTATTTGTTGTAATTTTGGAAGGAAGGAAAGAACATTCCATATTGCTCGTTTTAGATTAGGTTTATCATTGCAGTAATCGCCCTTATCAATAATTTTCCTCAACAGATGTAAACAGGCGATTATATCCATCTTATGTGGCCTCTTTTTCTTTTGATATAAATCTTCCTCCCTGGCGATTAGTTTGAATACGATTTATATCAAAACTATCATTTATGCCTATGAGATCTTCGTCATGTGCAGACTTATTATCTTTAGGAATGTTGTTAAATATGAGATGTTCTTGGTAAGAGTGCGGTTGCCGAAAGTGAGAAGGAACTAAAAATTGAAGTATTCCTCCACAACATTGGAGATGAAATCCAAAGCAGCGATCTACACGCAGGGGTGGGTGTCTGAGAGAAGGGCTTAATTAATCCAGATTTCTCCTTCTATTGGATTTTTATAGATTTCGGAATAGTTATATGCGAAGAATGTGAATAGTCTATTAAGCTCAAGGTTGGATAGCCTTCCCTTGATATTCTGGAATTTAAAGATATTCCTCAGTTCATCTAGCTCATTGTCGTATTTTGATAATTTATACGACTGTATAGATAGAATGAGAAGTGCAGTTTCGATGGGGAGGAAATTCTGTGCTTGGTTCTAAAAGCTTTAATCAAGGGCAAGTCTCACCTTGAGGGAAATAATGCAGTGCTGAATCACATATTGTGCCGCCTAATCATTTTCGTCGCAGATAGTCTAGAGTAGCTTCGCTGCTTAGGACTTCACAGAATCGTATTTTTGATGATCGCAGCAGTCCTCAGCAAGCCGGTTGAATTATTATGGCTAATCTTCGAACAAGATCATCTATTCTTCTTGGATTTTCAGCATAGGGAACACGATCGAGTGGATGGCCGTCGCATAGATGCTTGAAAACTGAGGCAGATTCATCTAAAAGAGTAGGGTGAGATTTCGGATTAGGACATGAATAAACTCTTCGTACGCACTGAGATGTGCTCTAAATGCTGCGTAGGTGGTGAGAGTGTTGATGAGTAGTCCACAGAACTAGTAGTGCTTTTTGGAGACAAAAATTTCCTATTTCGGATTTTTGGAGAACTGTACAAGAATATGCATATAGACCTCTCCAGCCCCGGTCTTTAAATCATTCAATAGTTGGTTGTCGTCCCTTGCGTTGAATGATATCCAACATTGCTTTGGCGTCCCTTGCAAGTTCAGCTGTTGGCTCACCCACCCAATCATTATTTCGCTTTGACACAACTCATCGGCATATTCGTCTATCAGGCTTTGTTGGCTTTGGGTTATGCGCTCAATAAAGGACCCGAAGAAACTGTTCATTTGGCAGAGAGTTTTTATGTTGTATTGATTGTTGGAAATTTATACCTTAGACAGTATATTCCTAAGATTATGGGTGAGATGCGAGCAAAGTAAGGCCAAATGATTGCTGGAGGAGTTTATGCATTAATAGAAGAAGAACAAAACCTATATTTTGAGATTATTATGGCTTTGGCTAGGCTCCTCCACCTTTATCTCACTAGCAAAGCCATTCTCCTCCTCAATGATGGCTTCGCTATAGAGCTGGAAATAAAACTTTTGGATAAGCTGATCGATCAACCCTACGTAATAAACTTGTCACCTTCTTCAGCCAGCTCTATTAAACTTACAAATGATTTCTCCAAGGTCTTCTTATACTTGAGATCAACACTAAAATCAAGCAGGATCTCAGTTATCAAGCCAATCACCATTTCCTCGCGGAACGTGTTATAGTTTTAAGAAATGGTCTTGTTCAGGTAAATGGCTGCTGCCAGTTTGCATTTGTCTGTGTATTTGCATAGTTTACGATTGATATTTTTATCTCGGACTGCAACGGAGAGCAGATTTATGAATAGAGGGTCCTCTCCAAAAATTTTTAGTTACTATTCCACGTACCTGACGTATTAAGCTTTTTAGAATTTCTCAAGGAGTTGTATAACTCGCTAATAGTTCGCCATCATCAACCTATTATATTATAATATCATTACCCTCCATTTTGAATGTGCTTGCAAGCCAACAATAGGATTATTTATATGCCCAATCAAAGCATTTATAAAAATATGACCAATCATTCAATGCACCCTCTTGCGAGAGTATATTCCTTTCTTATTTGACCTCTTTATCGGCTTTCCATAAGGCCTTTGAGTGTTGTTATCAGGAGAAAGGTCAGAGCTCGACTATTAGGAGTGGTCTTCCTCTTCATATGCTTAATTCTTAGCCTTTTTTGTATGAGTTTTTTTATTTTATCTTTACTGCTTGTATTTCTGCATGATATCTCTTTACGCTGCTGTATAAGAGTCTTTTTGAGCTTGGCTTGTGAGTTACTATTCGAATGAAGGCTATTTGTTATTTTAGAGGGTTGATGATGGAGTGTAAGGAAGGACTCTAACATGATTATTTGCATACTTTTGATATTTGATCTTAAAGGTCTTCCAAAATAACACTCCTGAAATTTGGTCCAGGCTTTCAGTTAAACTCTTATAGTCTTGGCTGGAGAGAAGATAGAGATTGGTAAGAAAGTCATTTACTTCCTTCTGTATGGATTGAGGAGAGTAGATGACATACTCATTTGGGTAAAGGTTGACAAGCAGCTCTGATAATCTTCTGTGATCCATCAAAGTTATCTTAATTTCCTCGAAGTTCCACTGATTAAGTCTACGATCAATAAAATGGTTTATAAAATCCTTTATTTTCTCACGGGAGGATTGATTTATATACTAAACGTACATTTCTTCCCCAATAATCCCTTTATCATAGCACTGCTCTACAATTTAATCAATGGTGAGAACTCCCAAGTCACTTGGAAAACACTTTTTCTTGATTCTTCGATTGATAAACTGCTCATAGTCATTGTTCTGAAGTTTGAGTTGACTTTGTGGATATGAAAAAATGTGCTTTGATGATTTTTTGGCATTGAAACTTTATTATGCTTTTTTTTCTTACATTTTATCACTTTATTAATGAATGCGATTAGATGAGTTCTTTTTCTGCTTCATCCCAAAATATTCTTCGATTCTTTACTGTCTGTATTTGTCTGCCGATTTTACTTATTTATTACTTTTTTCTTTGGGAGTGTCTAAGTAAATTTGATTATATTGATTGATCTTAGCTACGTCGACTTATACTTCGGGAAGAAGATTAATATTGACATGAAAATTTTGGTATGGTTTGAGCCCTGAGGATCCAAAAGGTTGAAGTTTCTAAAGCATCTTTTGTTGCTTACTCTATTAACTAAATCTATTAGTATCTTTGAAATCTCTAAAATGTTCTTGATAAATATAGCTTTAATTATCTTTGTTACTTTGAGGAAATTATTTTCTAAAAGGTTTTTTGATTTGTATTTGTGGGCGAAATAGTTTCTATTGATTTTATTGAATATTTGAATTGTTATAAGGTGTTTTCTTCTTCCTTTTTACTTAATGAGTGTTTGAAATTGATTACTTATTAGTAATTTTTTATAGGGGGCTTAATTATCTCTATATTGTCTTTCGCTTTTCTTAGTCTTGTTGCAAATTCATTTGCAGCTGTTTTGTGTTGTTATTTTGATGAGTATCCTGATTGCTTTGATTCAGATGTATTTTCTATTCCTCTTTTTCGTCAGAATCACTGTCAACTGAAATAATTTCTATCGATTTTTTTATATATTTTTCGCAGTTTAGATTGTCTTTCACGTTCATTTACTTTCTTTATATGACTTACTGCAACTATTTTCTTTATTTTGCTAACTTTTCCTATTTCTATATCCTCTAATTCTTTTTCATAAAGGCTTAGTGAATAGATTTCTTTAAAAATGAACGGTCTAATGCTAGTTTTTGTAGAGGCCGCTATTATTGAGTTTGCTATGGCTACTCAACAAGTTATTTGAGAGGGCAGTTTTATAATTTAGTAAAGACATTATTCGCTAAGTTTTAGGGTTCATTGTTATCTGGAGTTAACTAATTTGTTTTATTCGTTTAATTTGAGACATTTTCCTCTGAATTCATCGTTTGTATCTTTTAATCATTTGCCTTATTGATTTGAAGGTGGTTCCTTATTTTCTGAGCGAGGGCTGTAAAGATAAAAGGATTGGCTTTTCTGAGATCCTAAAAATTCATGCTTTAAGACAAGGATACATGCAATATGAAACGGTAGTTTATAAGGCAAATGAGAAGAGTACATATCTATAAATTGATCAATACTGCCTCTATGATCAAAAGATAATTTATTAAAATTAATATTATTACCTTGATTGTACACTTTTTATCTTTTGTTCTCAAATAAAATATATATAATCTAATAAAATCTTTTATTTTTTATAATTATTATGAGCAGGAAGCAAAGCAATAAAGCATAAGAGAAGAAAAGCAACGATGGATCTGAAAAGTCAGACAAGGATATAGGCGAAGAGATAAAGAGAATGAATGAAGCTGCAGATGAAGCTCTAAGAAAAGAAACTTAGGAGAAGATGAAAAAAGCAAAAGAAGAGAATGAGAGGAGGCAAAAAGAGATTTAATAGAGAAACTAGGCATAAAGAAAGAGGCAATAGGAATAGAACTAAAGGAAGAAAAAGTAGATCTAAGACCGGGTTCGGTAGTAAGCTAGGCTCAGATAGATCTAGCTTGAAAATAAAAGAAAACAAGCATAGCAAGAAGCCAAATAGCAGGAGTAACGTTCTAAAAAACTGAAGGAAGAGCTTCTAAGAAAGCAAAAAGAAATTTAAGAAGCATAAAAGGAAAGGCAAGAGCGCTTAAGATAAGTTGAAGAGCAAAAGGTTAAATTATAAAAGGAAAAATAACAGCAAAGATTAGAATTTGAGATTGAGAGAAAAAGAAATGAGGAATTATAAAAGGCCAAACTTAAAAGATAGCAATAGATAAAAGAAGCTTAAGCTCGGCAAGAAGAATAAAGAAAAAAGAAAGAGAGATAGGAAGAATAAGAAAGGCAAAGAGTCCAAAGAGAGGCGGAGGAGAGGGAAAGATAAACACAAAGGATAAAAGCTGAGAACTAAAGAAAGATGAGATAATAAGAATAAAGATTGAAGCAATAAAGATAAATAAAGGAAAGAGAAGCAAGGGAGGCAGAAGCTAGACTTATTGAAGAAAACCGTCAAAGATAAATACAATAAAGATAAAGAAAAGAAGCAGAATAACGAATGAGGCAAGAAAAATAACGGCTTTAAAGATAGAAAGCTTAACAATAATAAAAAATTCGGCAAAAAATGAAGGAAATAGAGGAACAAGAGGAGCAAGAAGAGCTCAAACGCTAGCTGGAAAGATTAAAAATATAACAATAAGAAAAAGAACGTGTTCTAAAGTAGGCTCTTGAAAAATAAAGGGAATAAAATGAAAGGCATGAAAGGTAGGCTCAAGAAAACGAAAGAAAACTTCGATAACTTTAGGAAGCCAAAAGAAGTCATGCCTAATATGAAGCCAAAATGGCATAACAGTTAAGAATAATGAGGGCGGAACAGTAATAGCTTGAGCGAAAACGGCAAAGATAGGTCGAAGAGTAAAGGAAAAAAGCAGAGTAGCATGCAAAGAAGATTCATGAGCAAAGAGAAGCCGAGGCATTGGCAGCTCAGCAAGCCCTTGACAAGCAAAAGAGATAGCTCTAGTAGTTCCAAGCAATCCAATAATAGCAGAGACGTAAACTAGCTGAGCAAGAGCAAAAAGAAAAGTAGTTTAAGCTAAGAGAAGAACAGTCGAAAAGATAAATAGCATAAAAGGAAAAAGAAACCTAAAGACAAAGGCTGGAAGCATAAAGGCAGAAAGAAGAGTTGAAAAGAATAGCTGATTAACGCCTCAAAGTTCAGAAGGAGCAAATGTAGAAAGAGCTACAAGCACAGCAAGCTGAGAATGCGCGCTTGAGATTTTAGGCTTAACTGTAATTAAAAAGGTCACAGGAGCAAATGGAGCTCTAAAGGCAGAAAGTAAGAGCAGAGCTGGAGCTTGAAAAAAGGAAAGCAGCCTAACTTGAATAGTTCAGGAGAAAGTAAAAGTAGCAAAGAGATAAGCTATAAAAATAGCTGGAGGAGAAAAGGATCATTTAGCTTTAGCGCCAAAAACAGCTCTTAGTTGCCAACATGTAGATTGAAAAGAGAAAGGCCTTGGAATAACAGATGCTTAGGCAGAATAAATAGCGTGAGCTCCAGCTTCAAAGGGAAAAATAGCAAAGATAACTTGAACAAAAACGGAAAACCTAGGAAGAAGCAAATGAAAGGAAAAAAAAAGAGTAATAGTTGAGGCTTATCGAACAGCGCAGAAAAGATGAAGCTTTGAGATATGAGCAGGAAAAAAAAAGACAATAACAATAATTTTTATAAAGATAAGCCAATTAAAGAAGGAGAAGAGAGCAGGAAATGCAAGATAAATAAAAAAGGAAGAGAGAGTATGAGGATTAGGCTCGAAGAAAAGCCCTCTAAGCGGAAGAAAATGGAAGGAGGGAGAGATAAAGGTTAAGAAAAGAATAATAATTAAGATACCGTAAGGAGCTTGAAGAAAGGCGAAGACACGAAGAAAAATTCTTAAAAGATCAAAGAGAGGCTTAAATACGTAGAAATCAACCGTATAATTTTGCATCCCAAGGAAATGTTGATATGTATGGGGCCAGCAGCACTCAGCAAAATAGCTATGGTAATAGTTATGGTAATAGTTATGGCAATAGTAATGTGAATACTAATGTGAATACTAATGTGAGCTATACACAGCAACCCCAAAAACAACAAACCAACCAGAATGCCTTGAACAATTCTAGCCAATCTTTCAATTTCCAAACGACTCAGTTCCAATCCAACAGTAATCGTCCTCCAGTCGTATCCGAAGGCTGCTGCTGTAGTATCATGTGATGTATATCTAAAAATCCATTACATTTGTAGTAAATATATTAATTATTTTGCATTTTTAATGATTATTTATGTGCATCATTCACGAAACCCCATTGCTGATTTTATTTGTGCTTTCTACTATTAAGAAATTACCAAATAGGGATCGAAGATAGGAGGATCGACATTACACCATTGATTCCCAGGTCCTTAATTCTCTCTGTTTAAGTGTTTCAAGAGCTATCGAGTTGTCTTCCCCTTTATTGATAGATAAATATGAAATATTAGAAAGATAAGCATAGGCAAAGCGATTATTCCCAGTATAACAGAGCAAATGATGATTGCGACTGTCGAGTTGACTTGAGATCCACCTTGGTTCATAAAGAAAACTACTAAGTTGATGATGGCAGTGACAATAGAGCACATGACTCCAGCCAAAAAAGATATAAAAAATCGATAATTTCTTTTCCCAACACAGTTATTGACAAAAGGACAATGATGATCAAATACCTCCACACAGTTTTGGCAAGAGGAGCAATGACTAGCTCTAGGTGGTCGATATATATTACATGTTGTGCATAATCTTTTGGTTTATTAATTAGTTAATAAAAACTATTCTGCTCTTTCGTTTTTAAGAAACTAGAGAATAGGTCTTCTTGGAATAATGCCAGGGTCAGTACATGAAGTGAGATTCAAAAAGATAGTGGTCGTTATAACTGATAAAAAGAAGACTATTGGTAAGGCTGGAGTGATATTGTCCCACACATTTTTAAGAATAAAGATACAATAAAGAATAAGCACGATTGAAGCACAGATATACCAGCATAAGTTTGCTCCGCAGTCTTTGAGTGAACCCGTAATGCAGCAACCACAAAAGAATCTATTCTTACCTGGCCATACTTAAAATAACTTAGGCATATGATATCTACAATTATTATATTGGTAAAATAATAAAGCCGCTCCCATCATCCACATTTCTTTTCAGCTTTCTATTAATAAGAGGGAACATTCACAATATAATTGTACTATTCAAATCTTTGCTATATATGCCTGATCTATTGAGAGTTAAGTATTAAGAATGAAATATTGCTTGTACAATAGCCCTGAATCAATTTCTATCAACCGAATATAACTTTTTTACTAATCAACATAACTAAATTTGCAAATCTAGCAATCGACTTCATTTATAGATATCATAGATAAACAAGTTTCTATGTGAAATACAATGCAATTAAATCTATATTGAACTTATAAGATCAAGGCAAGACATATCCTTGCATTTTCTACAGTACACTGCTTATATTCCAAATTGTCATTTTGCCAAGTGAACTATATGACCCAAGCACTGCATTTTTTGAGGTTCCTGTCATGTGAAGTGAACTAACGTCTACCCCGTCAATTATCTGAAGTAATTTTAGCTATCTGTCGCATAGAACTATACGATTTTTATTGGCAAAGACGATAAAGGTTCTTAAACGATCGTTTTCGTCTTTGAGAGTGTGGGCTGCACAAAGATGGGGGCTGTCAATCTATAGCTGATATGTATCAACAGTCTTTTATGAAAGGTGTCCTTCTAGAGAATGCACGGCCCACACTTTAACGGTATCGTTTTTGCAGATAGTAGCAGCATAAAGACCCAGATTATCAATAGCCGAATAAACAGCTTGCTCTGAGTGAGTAAGATGATGACTTTTTTATATCTTTGAAAATTATCCATTCTTGTCTGTAATAAACTGAAACAGTTTCACCTAGCTTGTCCATCCTCTCACAAGGATTTTATTTGATCCATAGCAGATTCCATAGTGTTCTATTTGATAGGAGTTGAGTTGGGCCAATTTTTACCCATTCATTGACCAAACATTAATAACGGTATCTGTAGCACTGCCTGTTCCCACGATAAACTTTTAGCTTTCAGGAACATACAAGCTACTGAGATCTGACTTGTATAAATTTCTCGCAAATCTTTTAACCTCCCTAAAGTATATTCCTCCTTCCCCTCCCAAAAATTCATAGTAAGCGATAGTCTTGTCGAAATTCAAAGCAGTATAGTAGTACTTGTTTCCTATTGCTATGGCTGAGGCCTGATTGTTGTCAAGGGAGGTAAAAAATCGATCTTGGCATGGAGCATCTTTTTTCCATTTCTTCAGATCATAGAGAATGAGTTCGTTTTTGGAGTTAGAAACGAGTATTTTTGAGTTTTTGAGTGCAACAGCGTCGATTAAACTCATGGAGTTGTTGGCCTTAAGGCTAAGAATGCCATAATAAAGTGAAGGATACTGTTCTTATAATTGCTTATTATTCTTAGGGGCTACTTAATCCTCTTTCTTTTTCTTTTTCTTCTTCTCCCCCTTCGACTTACCCTCTCCTTCACTTGCATTCACTTATTTTTATGTCTGCTTTTATGCAGATGAACTCGCTTTTGCTTCTTTTTTGGTCTTAAGGGGCTACTCAATCTAACTGGCTTGAGCTTTATTCTCTTTTTTCCTGAAGAGAACAAAGCCTAGGAGAGCAATTATCGCTATTGTAGCTACAAGTATTTCAATCATTATGATTTTAAAAATATCAAATATAATTCTTTCATTCAAAACGAAAGATATACAACTCATCAAATTAACCACCAATAGATCCTAACAAATAAACAAAAAACTCTGATTTGATTCGAATAATAATCTAATATATACTCTGACAAATTTTATACCTTGAATTATTGGTAAAAATATTAATTGGTGGGGTTATTTAATATTTTAAGATGTTACAGTAATAAATAAATTAGTATTTCTTTTCCTCACTTATATAAACTAATATCATTATATCCCAAGGCTTTGCATTTCATCGTTTTAGCAGGAGGAACACTCAATTGGAAGTGTTCTTATGTGATTATTCATTCAGTTTGATGATGAACTATATATATCCCATATAATTACAATAGAGTACTCCTATTAAACAATCCTATAATCTTACTTATTACCCTTCAAATCGTTCCTAACTCCAAAACAGCGCAATAATGACCTCAAATTCCATGTTTGTTCCTCTAAATCGGCTCAAAATTAGGCTTTTCAGTCCAAGAGTAGGAAGAACAGTTTCTCATATGCTGTGAATACTAGGCTTAATGAATTCAGATGGTGTTTGTGATAAAATTATTGATTATCTTCAATTCGGTTTATTATTATCGTATTGAGCCCTTCCCATTATAAGCGTTTCTTCCCAACCAAACCAAAAATAATCAAAGCAATGGCATTCAAATATTCTTAAATAAAAGCAAATAAATATGGTGAGGGTAGAAAAGGATAAAAAACATATCAAATAGTTTACCTGGACGGGATTCGAGCGTTTATTATATAAGATAAGCTATGTAGCACAGTAAGCAATATTTCTGGTCGATTCCTGTTCAAAAAAAATCTTCACTTTTTCCATTTTTTAGAAAGAAATTGACTGCTTGCTTCCCTCGAAGTGCAGAGGATCCCAAGATATCTAATAATATTAACATTTTTGGCAACAAGCACATCAAAAGTAATGCAGACTGGTGCTCAACATCCTGGGCCCAAAGAAGAAAGGGGAGGCATTGCATGGATGAGAACTTTCTTCAATAATATAAACTTTTCCAATGATTTTTCTGTTAATCTATATATTTTTTTTCTGTTTGCGTGCTATATATCAACGGAAATTGGTCAGGCAATTTATAAACATTTTAAAAAAGAACAGTTTGCATGTAAGAACAAATAAAGGTGGAATAAAGCTTTAATCTTCTAGGAGAATAGCTAGAAGATAACAGAAATATAGGATGTTGGTCAATACATTAGAATTTACTCTATGCTATATTTATTGATCAAAATAAGATGACGATGATTTCCAAGAAGAAACGAAAGTAATCCATGTTCTAACATAGAAAATCAAGAATTTTTGATAGAATGGCGGAGTTTATATCCACTAGAAACTCACTACAATGTCGTTCTCATCACCAGAAGCTCATTTAGAAATTGGGAGAAATAAAGGCCATCATTCTTGCCTTCAAGAAATACTTCGGCAAACAATACTACCGCTAACAGTACAATATTTACACTGGGCGCAATCTAAAGAAATTTTCTACAGAGTCGACAAAAACGATAAAGAATGAGGAGAATGTTATATTGGAGTATTTTCCACTCAAAAGCAGTTAAGCCTCAAGCTAACAGTCTGAGAGCAGCAAAGAAAGGGAGCCTAGTGCCAAGGCAAGTGAGAATTCAGGTGTCTTGTGTCCTCAGAAGATTGAAACTATTCTTCCTCAATGCAAGGCATAATCAATAGAATACTACTATCCCTACAGCTACTATATTGGTAATAATATGATACAGTTCCCTTTTTACAATCCCTTTTTCTCAGCAGAGGCCGTCAATCAGCCCTCATGATTTATTTGTAAACTATTTTTTCGCAATTACACTTCTATTAGAACTTTATAAATCCAAATGGCTTCGAAACTATGCTATATTCAGTATGCCTCAGCGAATAGTGGTAAATAAAGCATAAGGAGAATAATATTATTAAAAAAATTCTTAACAGTAATTTGTTGTTTGAAGCTCAAGTTTAAATTTCAAAGAAGAATATTTAATTGCAAAAGATTAATTAATTCCTGTGGTGATACAAACATCTGAGCCTATAATTAACTTATTCTCTGTATTCCTTACTGCTCAGACATATAGTATTTCTTGCATTTACAAAAGAAACGACTATATAAAGTATGTGCTTTTAATAAGTAATTAATTATTCTCTTTTAATTTTTGAATAATAAATGATCAAGAGACTATAAAAGCAGTCTTACTATGAGGTTGAGCAGGTGGTTGATAAAAAAATAGATGAGAAGGGAGCTACTCTTTACTTTGTCAAATGGAAAAACTGGTCTGCTTCTCATAATACATGGGAACCTATCAGAAATCTATCAACTGTCAAAAATCTTATACAGGAGTTTTAAGATAAAAGCCAGGGCTTGAAGAAGGTCAAGAGAAGATATAAACAGTTTCGCTTTGCTCTAAAGCGTAAACGTAATAAAACATCCTCGAGAAGATAGTATACTAGAATCCCTCGAATCTCTCAAGTCAAGCCTGAATAGAGATAGGCTGGAAGTGAACCATCGAAAAGAAAGCCGGGAAGACCACCTAAAATAAGAAAATAGGAAGGCTAGTTCCAGAAGGCTATTATAGTAAATGGGACAAAGAGGGAATTTAGGGTCTCTGAGTCGGGAATAGTTGAGTTCAAACCAAGCAGAACAGTGGAGCCAGCTTCAAGATAAGCAAATCAAGGGGCAAAAGTGTAAAAAAGAACGCCTAAGAGAAAATTGATTAGCAAAATTTCAGCAATTTAAAGAAAAAGAGTGAAGGCTATAGAGTAAGGCCTATAGAATATGCACATTGTTTCGAGCGAGCTAAACAAACAAAGCTTACATTAGGATTAAGAGTAACAGGAGTCTTCGGAGCTTGGGCTGTAATAGGTTCTCCTCCAATGCTAAAACTATAAATCAGTGAAAATATTTTTCCGATAAAATAAGTTCCACTATTAAATTCCTTACTGTTCAAATGGCTTAATGGAGACACTGACAACAACAGCGGAATAGATAATAAAAGTGAATCCCAAATGGCTGTAAGAGTACTATCAAGGATTTTATTTATGATACTTGGCATCTATTAAGTCAATTCCTTATATTCATTTTGTTATCCACTACTGGATAATGCTTGATTAATAATATAAATATGTAAGTGGAGTAGCTATTTCGACAGGCATCCCTTAGTTTCGAAGAGAGTAACTACGAAGAAGGATTGGAGTTAATGACTCAATGCATTGAGAATTCTCCCTTGAATTCCGCATTGTATTCGAATCGAGCTCTTTTTCACTCTCAGTTAGGAAATATTGATGCAGCGGTAGATGACCTCACTATTTCCATCAATTATAACTATCTCAACTATGTCGCCTACTTCAACCTATTCTCGCTCCAGTTTAACAAAGGATAAATTGTTACTGCCTTTGATAATCTATGCTGCAGCCTTTCTTGTTTGTATCTTGTGCGAGCCAAAAAAGCCAGGAGAGAACTGGATGTTCAACGTTCCATCAAGTACGCATAGAACAATCCCTAAGCCCATATTCTTAAAGCCTTAATGTACTTATAAGACGGTAAGAATAAACTAGCATTGAATGAGATTTAATGGGTTCTTGATATCCAAGTTCACACTGCCCTTTGCATAAAGATAAAGAACATCATAAACCGCAAATTAAACCCTTACTCTGTTAGCGAAATATATGATAACATCAGTGATAAATAGAATTTCCGTCTTCATACAAGCTATGAACCGATAGGTGATTACGATTAGTAGATAAAGTAAAGAGTCCATGAGTTCAATCAAATTTACGATTAGCTGGTTAACTCTTAGTATGGAACTATTACTCAGAAGGTTCCGAGGATCAAGCTAGAAAATGAAAACAGTAATGTGAATAAGTCGCAATCCAAACTCATTGGATAAATAAGCGAAATATACTAAATTAGATACCGCAATATGAACATGAATAAGGAGTCTAAATAGAAAAGTTCATAAGCCGCCACAAAGGAATATCTGCCCAATTAATACAATTAATCAGATTTGCTATAAAGACAAATTCAATAAACAGAAGAAGTGCCAACAGTGCCATAGAAAATCGAGGCTAGGTAGAATGAAAAGGAGGATAATTTACTTGATGACGATTCCCTCAATAAATTGCAAGAATAATTCGAGGGCAAACCCAATTAACTTTAAGAGCAATAATTATTACTCCTATAACACCATGAGATATAGCCCAATGAATAGCCACTTTTATAATAATAGATCTTACTAGCCCCAGTGTAAAATCCACTGACCACAACCAATAAATCCTTTGCTTCTTCAAATAGTTAATCTCTGAGTCTATATCCGGTGGGTGCAAAAAAGAAAATACAATTTACCATTATCTCTGCCTAAATAAAGAACGCAGCCAAATTGAAGGACCTATATTTGACTGGTAACTACAACTCAAGAAAAGGACAGAGAATAAAAACCCCCAACAAGAAGATCTAAAGTAACATAGTAAAATGGTTCACAACGATCGCAAGTACACCGATTTCCTAATCAATGCAGACAGTGAGTGTAAAAGTGTTCAACAAGCAATACTTCAACTACGATGACGATCTATTGGGTGAGGGGGAGATTTAGATAATAAAAACAGGCTAGATGAGGTTCCCAATATACTTTAAGAATAAGATAACTGGCTATGTAAATATAAGAGTAGACCTAGTATGAATGATTTTATTCTGCTTCATTGCAATCATTTCCCCTATTTTTATTAGACTCGCTTCATTATCAGCAATGCCTAGGATAACTGATAGATTAGATCGTCTAACTGCTATTCGCATACTATTACGCAGGATTTATCCTTCTAATCCTGCTCGTTGCGGTAGTTTATTTCGCATTAGGCGAAACGGAGGCCTCGTTTGTTGTTTAGTTATGAGCTGCCGACAAGCTAATGGATGGAGTATGCAATTTAGAGATCCTTTGAAACTAATTATCATCTTATTTACTGCTTATCCCTCTCTAAAGACTGACTTAGATCAACTTCTAGCGATTGGTCTTATAAATTTTCGTTATGCTCTCCACATTTTCTATATTGGCCTTATCGTACCTTTCGGAAGCCCGAGATCAACAAGTTATTTATTGAGAATACTTTCTGAGACTTGAAACATGACTGAGTTATTGAGAATGAAGTAGAGAGTTGAAACAACTGCATTCATTTAATAATGATCGAGGCCAGTACCAGTTAACAGTTTAAGAGTTTTGCTGCTCTGCCTAAGGCAAGAATTACGATGTCAGCTGATTAGAGATAGTAGACGACGAGTTGACCGAATATCAATCTCATTTTTACAGCTGTCTAAATGCTGGGCACTGTACGATTTTGGTGAGGACTGATATCTCGGCTATAAACCATTCGGGGCAGCTCAAATTACCACAAAATTAGAATCGCATTTTGCTTGTTCAATAATTATTATACTAACACTCAAAAGATCTGTATCAATTACTTGCACATCTGAAAAATGTTATTTTGATCAATTCTATAAGAGTGATATGCTAGTGTCAGTAATGTCAATTCTCTCATC
>JACCDV010236461.1_pt1 | contig 22148 bp, 21 predicted proteins | sample 7446131 | NCBI WGS metagenome assembly JACCDV01 (sample SAMN15323448, study PRJNA562643) | freshwater metagenome | isolation source: river surface water | place: USA:Blue River Watershed | collected 2017-08-17
CAAGGTTTGGGTCAGCAAAGAGCTGTCCGCCAATTTCCATTGACCTCCCAAGAAAGGAAGATCCCATGAGTACGCGTCGCCATTTCATCGGCCAGTCGGCCGCCGCCGCTTCGGCACTGGCCTTCCCCCTGGTCGCCGGTGCCCAGCCAAAAACCGTCAAGGTCGGGGTACTGCACCCGGTCACCGGCGCGCTGGCCTATTCGGGTCAGCAGTGCCGCATGGGCGCCATGATGGCCATTGAAGACATCAACAAGGCTGGCGGCATCAAGTCGCTGGGGGGCGCCAAGATCGAGGCCCTGCTGGGCGATGCGCAGTCCAACCCGCAAGCCGGTTCGGCCGAAATCGAGAAGATGAACGAAGCCGGTGTGAGCGCGGTGGTGGGCGCCTTTGCCTCGGCCATCTGCCTGGCCACCACCCAGACGGCAGCCAAATACAACCTGCCGCACGTGGTCGATGTGGGCGTGGCCGACCAGATCGTCGAGCGCGGGCTCAAGAACACCTTCCGCTTTGGCCCCGGCTACCGCAAGTGCGCCGAAGTCTCGGTGGCCAGCCTACACGCGCTCAACACCGCCGCAGGCAAGCCCGCGCGCAGCGTGATGATCGTGCACGAGGAGTCTCTCTTTGGCACCGGCACCGCCAATCTGCTGGCCCGCGAGCTGCCGGGCTATGGCTACGAGGTCAAGGAGATCATCAAGCACGCCAACCCGACGCGCGACTTCAACAACATCGCGCTGCGCATCAAGCAGGTCAATCCGGACATCCTGATCCCGGCCAACTACTACAACGAATACGCCCTGCTGGTGCGCACGCTGCAGCAGCAGAAGATCACGCCCAAGGCCATCTATTCGGTGCTGGGCGGTGCGGCGTCGAGCTACAAGTTCGTCAAGGAGTTCCCGGACGCGGCCAACGGCATCATCGACTGCAACCACTGGTTCAATCCGCGCGACAAGCGTTCGGCCGAGCTGCGCAAGCGGGTCGAGGCGCAGGGCCAGTTCTTCAGCTACGAGGTCTTCATGACCTACACGGCCATGATGCTGCTGGCCGATGCGATCGAGCGGGCCAAGTCCACCGACCGCGCCGCCATCATCGACGCGCTGGCTTCGAGCAAGTTCGAGAACCACATCATGCCCTACGGCCCCACGCAGTTTGTCAATGGTCAGAACATGGGGGCCCAGCCGCTCATGACGCAGGTCCAGAAGGGCGACATCAAGGTGATCGTGCCGCGCGACTACCGTCAGGCCGAGCCGATCTTCCCGCTCAAGGCCTGAAGTCCAGCCACCCGTACGCTGCACCCGCCCAGGCGGGTGCAGCCTGTCTGTTTGCGTGACGCCCTTTCAAAGGGTCCAGCATGTCTGAACTGTCCATCCTGTTTCCGTCGGTGCTCAACGGCATCACCACCGGTGCGGTCTATGCGCTCATCGCGCTGGGCCTGACGCTGATTTACGGTGTGCTGCACATCATCAACTTTGCGCACGGGGCTTCCCTGATGGTGGCCCTGTATGGCGTCTACATGCTCAAGCAGCGCTGGGGAATCGACCCTTATGCGGCGCTGCTGGTCATGGTGCCCGCCATGTTCGCGCTGGGCTATGGCCTGCAGCGCCTGGTCATCAACCGGGCCAGCCACGGCAAGGACGAAAACATCCTGCTGGTCACGCTGGGCCTGTCCATCGTGCTCGAAAACCTCGCCCTGCTGGTCTTCAAGTCCGACACGCGCACCATCGACACGGCCTACACCCTGACCACGGTGGAGATCGGTCCGGCCTTCATTGCTCTGCCCAAGCTGGTGGCCTTTGCCGGCGCCCTGGTGACGGCGGCGGTGCTGCTGCTGATCGTGCAGAAGACCGATCTGGGGCGCGCCATCCGCGCCGTGGCCAAGGAAAAGCAGGGCGCACGGCTGATGGGCATCGACGTCGACCACGTCTACGCCATGTGCTTTGGCCTGGGGCTCGCCTGCCTCGGCGCAGCGGCCTGCTTTTTGATGCCGGCCTATTACGTCAACCCGCAGGTTGGCAACGGCTTTGTGCTGGTGGCCTTCACCATCGTGGTGCTGGGCGGCATGGGCAGCTTTGCCGGGGCGCTGCTCGGCGGCCTGCTGATCGGCGTGGTCGAGTCGCTCGGTGGCCTGTACCTGGGCGAGTCGCTGGGTCAGGTGGGTATCTTCCTGATCTTCATCCTGGTGTTGCTGCTGCGGCCGCAGGGCCTGTTCGGAGCCAAGGCATGAAAGACCTGCGCAACATCCTGATCTTCGTGCTGGTGGTGGCCAGCATCCCGTTGCTGACCAGCTCGGGCGTCTGGCTGAACTTTGTCATGACGGCCCTGTACGCCTGCCTGCTGGCACAGGCCTGGAATGTGCTCGGCGGTTTTGGCGGGCAGTTTTCCTTTGGCCATGCGCTCTTTTTTGGCACGGGCGCTTATGTGCAGGCCATCGCCCAGATGCAATGGGGCCTGAGTCCCTGGGTGGCCCTGCCGCTGGGGATGGCGATCGCGGCAGCGGTCGGCGCTTTTATCGGTGCATTGTCCTTCCGTTACGGGCTCAAGGGCTCCTACTTTGCACTGGTCACCCTGGCGTTTGCCGAGGTGTTCCGCATCGTGGCCACTTCGGTGCCCTTCACCGGCGCGGGGGTGGGCCTGATGCTGCCCCTGCGTGAATCGGCCGCCAACATGCAGTTCGGCAGCCGCGCCGGTTTTGTCTGGCTCATGCTTGGCCTGGTCACCCTTGCCTTGCTGCTGACTGCCTGGCTGCGGCATTCGCGCTTTGGTGCCTGCCTGCAGGCGGTGCGCGACAACGAAGACGCGGCCCGCGCAGTCGGTGTGGATCCCTTTCAGGTCAAGCTGGCGGCCACCGTGTTGTCGGCCGCCCTGATGGGCGCTGCCGGGGCTTTCTATGTCCAGGTCTTCCAGTACATCGACCCGGCCATTGCCTACGGGCCGCACACTTCGGTGGAGGCCCTGGTGGGCGCCATCGTGGGCGGCATGGGCACGCTATGGGGGCCAGTGCTCGGCGCGGTGGGGCTGCACATCCTGGCCGACCTCACGCGCAACCTGTTTGGCCAGCTGCCCGGCATCAACATGGTGATCTACGGCGCAGTGCTGGTGCTGATCGTTATGTTCCTGCCGCGTGGCATCGCGGGTCTGGGCACCTTCACGCTGCAGCAGTGGCTGCGCAAGCCTTCGCAAGGGGAGCGCCCATGAGAGAGTCTTCCTTCCTGCTCGACATTGCCCATCTGAGCAAATCGTTTGGCGGCCTCAAGGCAGTGCAGGACGTCAGTCTGCAGGTGCCGCAAGGCAGCCTGACGGCCCTGATCGGTCCCAACGGCGCGGGCAAGACCACGCTGTTTGCACTGATGTCCGGCTTCATCCGCCCCGACAGCGGCACGGTGCGATTTGACGGGCAGGACATCACCGGTCAAACCCCGGAGCGCAACGCGCGCCTGGGCATGACCCGCACCTTCCAGATCGTGCAGCCGTTTGCGGCCCAGACCGTGCGCGAGAACATTGCCGTGGGTGCGCACCTGCACCTGGCCGGACGCCGCGAGGCCCTGGCCCGTGCCGAGTCGGTGGCGTCCGAGGTCGGCCTGGCACCTCAGCTGGACAAGCTCGCCAGCGACCTCACCGTTGCGGGCCGCAAGCGGCTCGAACTGGCCCGGGCCCTGGCCACACAGCCCAGGTTGCTGTTGCTTGACGAGGTGCTGGCCGGGCTCAACCCGCAGGAAATCGCAGAGATGATCCCGGTGGTCCGGGGCATCGCCCGCAGTGGTGTGACGGTGCTGATGATCGAGCACGTGATGCAGGCCGTCATGAGCCTGGCCGAGCAGGTGTGGGTGCTGGCGCAAGGGCAGCTGATCGCCAGCGGCAGCCCGGCCGAAGTCACCAGCCACCCTGCCGTGGTCGAAGCCTACCTCGGGCACGGCACCGCCGAGCGTCTGCGCCAGAAGAACGGGCCTGGCCCGGCAGGAGCGTCCGCATGAGCACAGCACTTTTGCAGGTCTCGGGCCTGAGATCCGGCTATGGCGCCGTCGAAGTGCTGCGCGGCGTGGGCCTGGAGGTTCATCCCGGTGAGACCGTGGCGCTGCTGGGCAGCAACGGGGCCGGCAAGACCACGCTCAACCTCACCCTCAGCGGCCTGGTGCCCACGCGTGGCGGGCAGGTGCGCTTTGACGGCCAGGACATCACCGGCTGGCACTACCGGCATGTGGTCGGACAGGGCCTGATTCATGTGCCCGAAGGGCGCAAGGTGTTCCCCAACCTCAGCGTGCATGAAAACCTGGAGCTGGGCGCATTCACCCGTGGACGGGCCAGACGCGCCGAGAACCTGGAGAAGGTCTACGGCATCTTCCCTCGGCTGCGGGAGCGCGTGACGCAGTTGGCGGGCACGCTCAGCGGCGGCGAGCAGCAGATGCTGGCCATTGGCCGTGGCCTGATGGCCGAGCCGCGCCTGCTGATCCTCGATGAACCCTCGCTCGGGCTCTCACCGCTGCTGGTGGAAGAGATGTTCAGCCTGATCGGCCGCCTCAAGGCCGCAGGTCTGGCGGTGCTGCTGGTCGAACAGAACGTGGGACAGTCCCTCGAAATTGCCGATCGGGCCTATGTGCTCGAAAACGGCGAGATCCGTTTCAGTGGTCTGCCCGCAGACCTGCTGGCCAGCGACACCTTGCGACAAGCCTATCTGGGCATGTGATTGGAGAGGCACCATGTTCCCTGAAAAAGAATGGCCCACGCGGCGCGATCTCCTGGCTTTAGGTCTGGCGGGCGTTTCGGGTTTGGCCCTGGCCCAGACGGGCGCACAGCCACCCATCCGCATCCTGGTGGGTGCACCGGCAGGCGGTACCACCGACACCATGGCACGCACCCTGGCCCAGGCCCTGGGCAGCCAGCTCGGGCGTGCGGTGGTGGTCGAAAACCGCCCGGGCGCCGGGGGCAACATCGCTGCCGATGCGGTGGCCAAGGCCACGCCTGATGGCAACACCCTGCTGATGAGTTTCACCAGCCATGCCATCAATGCCACGCTCTACCCCAAGCTGCCCTTCGACCCGGTCAGAGACTTCACGCCGCTGACCATGGTGTCCACCTCGCCGTCGGTGCTGGTGGCACATCCGCGCATCCCGGCCAACTCGGTCAAGGAGCTGATCGCGCTGGCCAAGGCTCAGCCCGGGCGGCTCAACTTCGCCATCGGCGCGGTGGGCTCCTCGCTGCACCTGGCCGGCGACGCCTTCAAGATGAAGGCAGGGGTTTTCATTGTCAACATCCCTTACCGTGGTACCGCACCGGCGGTGCAGGACCTGCTGGCGGGTCAGGTGGACCTGATGTTTGCCGCCGTCGGCAATGTGCAGCAGCACATCCGTGCCGGCAAGCTCAAGGCCCTGGGCGTGACCAGCACCAGCCGCCTGCCGACCTTGCCCGAGGTGCCGACGATTGCCGAGACCTTGCCAGGCTACGAGTCCTCTGCCTGGTTTGGCCTCTTCGGTCCGGGCCGCATGCCTGCCGACTTGACCCAGCGCCTGTCAGACGCCGCTCGCACGGCGGTGCAATCGCCGGATGTGCGCAAGCGCATCGAGCATGAAGGGGCTACCCCGGTGGGCAACAGCCCGGAGGCTTTCGCCCGGTTCGTCGAAAGCGAAATCCAGCGCTGGGGTGTGGTGGTTCGCTATGCCGGAGCCAAGCCTGAATGAGCGAATACGCACCGCCCCAGACCCTGGCCCAGAAACTGATTGCCCGCGCGGCAGGCCGCGCCCATGTGGCGGTGGGCGAAGTGGTGACCTGCGAGGTCGACCTGGCCATGTTCCACGACTCGTCCGGCCCCCGGCGACTCCAGCCCATGCTCGAAGAGCTGGGTGCCGAGATCTGGGACCGCAACAAGGTGGTGCTGGTGCTCGACCACTACGTGCCAGCCCGTGACGCCGACGCACAACAGATCGTGCAGATCACCCGCGACACGGCCCGCCAGTGGAAGCTGCCGCATGTGATCGACAGCGAAGGCATTTGCCATGTGGTGCTGCCCGAACGCGGGCACCTTGCGCCGGGCATGTTCTGCGTGGGCGGCGATTCGCATTCGCCCACGGGCGGTGCCTTTGGCACCTACATGTTCGGCATCGGCGCCACTGAAATGCTGGGCGTGTGCGTGACCGGCCAGATCTGGGTGCAGGTGCCACGCACGCTGAGCATGCACTGGTCCGGTAGGCTGTCCGCTGGCGTGAGCGCCAAGGACATGATGTTGCACATGATCGGCCGCTTCGGCATGAACGGCGGGCAGTACCAGGCGGTGGAGTTCACGGGCGAGGCGGTGACGGCGCTGTCCATGCCCGAGCGCATGACGCTCTCGAACATGAGTGCCGAGATGGGGGCGCAAGCCGGGCTGATCGCCGCCGACGACACCACCGTGGCACACCTTCGCCAGTGCGGTGTGTCAGACGAACGGCTGCACGGTGCGCTGCAGTGGCGTGGCGATGCCGGCGCCCAGCAGGAACGCTTTGACTTTGATGCCAGCGCCCTGGCGCCGCAGGTGGCTGCACCGCACAGCCCAGCCAATGTCCATGCGGTGGACACCTTGGCCGAGGTCAAGCCCACCATTGCCTACATTGGTGCCTGCACCGGCGCCAAACTCGAAGACCTGCGCGCTGCAGCCAGCGTGCTGCGCGGACAACGTGTGGCTTCGGGTGTGCAGCTGCTGGTGGCACCTGCCAGCGCCCGTGAGCAGGCCCAGGCCGAACGCGAAGGCGTGATGCAGGTGTTGCGTGACGCGGGGGCCAGCTTGCTGGGCAACAGCTGCGGCGCCTGCGCAGGTTACGGCGCCACTTTCGAGGAAGGCGCCACCGTGATCTCGAGTACCGCACGCAATTTCCGGGGCCGCATGGGGCCGGCGAGCGTGCAGGTGTACCTGGCTTCGCCCTGGACGGTGGCCGCCTCGGCCCTGCGTGGCCGGATTGCCGATCCCAGGGAGGTGCTGGCATGAACCTGGTGATTCAACGTGCCCGCGTCTGGCGCCTGAGCGCCGACATCGACACCGATGTGCTGGCTCCCGGCGCCTGGATGAAGCACGGGCTCGAAGTCATCGGCTGGCATTGCCTCGAAGCGGTGCGCCAGGACTTCGCTTCGGGTGTGAAACCGGGTGACGTGATCGTGGCTGGGGCCAATTTCGGCATCGGTTCCTCGCGCGAGCAGGCTGCAGGGGTGCTGCGCCACCTGGGCGTGGCCGCTGTGATCGCACCTTCTTTCAGCGGCCTTTACTTCCGCAATGCCTTCAACTTGGGCTTGCTGCTGCTGACCTGCCCGCAGGCCGAAAACATCGGTGAAGGCGAAAGCATCGGTGTGCAGTTCGATCCCGGGTCGGACACGCCGCAGGTCGTGCGCGCCAGCGGTGAGCTTTTGCCCTGTGCACCGATTCCCGACTTTCTGATGGCGATGGTGCAGGCTGGTGGCCTGCTGCCCTTGCTCAAACAACAACGCAGGAGTGTGGCCCATGGTCACTGACACAGCACTCGATCCCGTCACGCTGGCCGTGCTGCGCGGCCGGCTCGAACAGATCGCAGACGAGATGGACGCCACGCTGTACCGCAGCGCCTTCAACCCCATCATTGCCGAGGCGCACGACGCCTGCCATGGCCTGTACGATGCCCATACCGGCGACACCCTGATCCAGGGCAAGTCGGGGCTGCCGGTGTTTGTGGGCGCCATGGCCTTTGCTGTGCGGGCGGCTATGAAAGCGGCCGAGGGGCGCGGCGGCATGCAGCCGGGTGATGTCTGGCTCTTCAATGACCCCTACGAAGGTGGTACGCATGCCAACGACTTCAAGCTGGTGAGGCCTTGCTTTCGCAACGGGCAGCTGTACTGCTTTCTGGCTTCGGCCGCGCATTGGCACGATGTGGGCGGTGCGGTGCCGGGCAACTACAACCCGGCCGCCACCGAATGCTGGCAGGAGGCGGTGCAGATCCCGCCTGTGCGCATCGTGCGCGGCGGGCAGATGGACGAAGACGTGCTCGCCATCCTGCGCGCCAACACGCGTCTGCCCGACAGCCTCTGGGGCGATCTCAACGGCCAGCTGGCTGCGCTGGAACTCGGCGCCGGGCGGCTCGATGGCTTGCTCGATGAATACGGTGATGCCCGGGTGGCAGCAGCCCTGCAGGCCCTGCGCGAGCGCGCGGTCAAACTCATGCGCAGCTACATTGCCAGCCTGCCCGATGGCCGCTACAGTTTCGAGGACGTGCTCGACAACGACGGCGTGCGCGACGAGACGCTGACGATTGCGCTGGACATGACGGTGCAGGGCGACCGGCTCACGTTCGATTTTTCGCGCACCTCGGCGCAGTGCGCGGGTCCGGTGAACATCTCGCGTGCCACCGCTGTGGCCGCCTGCTATGTGGCGCTCAAGCACGTGTTTCCGGACGTGCCCGCCAACGCAGGCGTGCTGGACGCGGTGGAGTTCATCATCCCCGACGGTCTGGTGATCAGCGCGGCGCGGCCCCGACCGGTGGGCGGCTACACCGAGACGATTTTGCGCATGATCGACGTGATCTTCAGTGCCACTGCCCTGGCCGACCCGCAGCGGGCCGTGGCCCATGCCTACGGCACCATCAACGCGCTGTCGATTGCAGGGCACCGTACCGACGCCAAACGACAGGGCCAGCGCTGGGTGATGTTCAGCTTCTTTGGGGGTGGTCACGGGGGACACAGCGGGGGCGATGGCCTGTCGCATGGCAACGCGCCGATTTCGACCGCGACGATCCCGCCGCTGGAGATTCTCGAAGCCGCTTATCCGGTGCGCTTTACCCAATGGGCCCTGCGTGAGGGCTCGGGCGGCGACGGACAGCACCGTGGCGGGCTGGGTGCGGTCTACGAGATCGAGCTGCTCGAAGAAAGCGCCGAGGCCTTCATCTTCGGTGAGCGCGGCAAGGCACCGCCGCAGGGCATCCACCGCGGCCAGCCTGCACTGCCCAACGTCTTTGAATACGAAAACCAGGGCCAGTGGCAGCGTCCGCCCATGGTCTCCAAGATGCTGGGCATCCGTCTCAAAAAAGGCGAACGGGTGCGTCTGTCCACACCGGGCGGCGGCGGCTGGGGCGATCCGGCAGGGCGCAGCGCGGCCGACCGTGCCCGCGATGCCGAACTCGGTTACACACAGGGGAAATCTTGATGTCTGCAGTTTCCGGGACACCGTCTCTGGTGGTGGGGGTCGATGTGGGGGGCACCTTCACCGACCTGTTTGTGCTGGACGAGGCCAGTGGACAGGCACGCATCGTCAAGGTGCCGTCGACCCGTGGCGAAGAAGCGCGCGGCTTCATGAACGGCATTGCCAAGGTGACCGGCGCCAACCCACCCGATGGTCCGGATGCTGCACGGGCGATCGCCACCATCGTGCACGGCACCACGGTGGGCACCAATGCGCTGTTGGAACGCAAGGTGGCCAGGACCGGCATCCTGACCACGCGCGGTTTCCGTGACGTGCTGGAAATGCGCCGCCGCGACCGTCCCAACACCTGGGGCCTGCGCGGCAGCTACACGCCGGTGGTGCCGCGTGCCCTGCGGCTCGAAGTTGACGAGCGCGTGCTGGCCGATGGCACGCTGCACACCCCGGTCGATCTTGTGCAGGTCAAGGCACAGGCGCAGGCCCTGCTCGACGCCGGTTGTGAAGCGATCTGCATCTTCTTCATCCATGGCTATGCCAACCCGGTCAACGAGCGCGCCGCCGCCGAGGTGGTGCGCGCCCTCTGGCCCAACCCACATGTGACGGTGGCCAGCGAGGTGCTGCCCGAAATCCGCGAGTTCGAGCGCTGCTCGACGGCCACGCTCAACGCCGCGCTGCAGCCGGTGGTGGGCAGTTACCTGGCTCGGCTTGAAGCCGATCTGCGTGGACAGGGCTTTGGCGGCGAACTGCTGATCGTGCAAAGCAACGGCGGCGTGATGTCGCGCCAGACCGCCTGCGACGTGCCGGTGCGCACCGCCCTGTCGGGCCCGGCAGCGGGCGTCATGGCCTGCGCCGAAATCGCACGCGCTGCTGGTTTCCCCAATGTGATCACCGGTGACATGGGCGGTACTTCGTTCGATGTGTCGCTGATTGCCGAGGGCCAGGCCGCGCTGGCGGCGCAGACCGCCATCGAATTCGGGCTGGTGGTGCGCTCGCCCATGATCCAGATCGAGACGATTGGCGCCGGGGGCGGCTCCATCGCTTCGGTCGATGCGGGCGGCATGCTGCAGGTCGGCCCCGAGTCGGCGGGCAGCGTGCCGGGCCCGGCCTGCTACGGCCGGGGCAACACCCGCCCCACGGTGACCGACGCCAATGTGCTGCTGGGCCGCATCGCGGCCGACCGGCCACTGGGCGGTGGCCTGCTGCAGGCGCTCCATGCAGAAAAGGCCGAAGACGCCATCCGTACCCATGTGGCCGAGCCGCTGGGCCTGGACGTCATGGCCGCGGCCGAAGCCATCCTCACGGTGGCCAACGCCCGCATGGCCGGTGCCATCCGCGTGGTCTCCATCGAGCGCGGGCACGACCCGCGCGAATTCGCCTACATGCCTTTTGGCGGCGGGGGTGGCCTGCACGTGTGCGCCATGATGCGCGAGGTGGGTGTGCGCACTGGCATCGTGCCGCGCTACCCCGGCGTCACCTCGGCGCTGGGCTGTGTGATGGCCGACATGCGGCATGACACGGTGCAGACCCTGAACCTCTCGCTGAGCGAAGTGGACTGGTCGACCCTGAGCGAGCGCGTCGAATCGTTGGCGCAGGCCTGCCAGGCCAGGCTCGACTCGGCCGGTGTGCGTTTCGAGGGCGTGCACGACACCATCAGTCTGGACATGCTCTACATGGGGCAGACCCACACCCTGCAGGTGGTGGTCACACGCGAACAGTTGAATGCCGCCGGTGTGCAGTCGGCGTTTGAAGCCGCCTACCGCCATGCCTTCGGTCGCGTGCTGCAGGGTCCGGTGATCCGCGTCATGAACCTGCGCTATGCCCGCATCGGCCGACGTCCGCGCTTTGACCTGGCGGTACTGGCCCCGCAAGGCAAGGGCTCGACCCGGGCGGTGGGCGTGCAGCGCGTCTACCACCAGGGCCGCTGGTGGGACGCGCAGCGTTATGCCCGCCTCGACCTGCCGGTGGGCACACAGCTGCAGGGCCCGGCCATCCTGGAGCAAGCCGACACGACCGTCTGGATCGAACCCGGTTTCAGCGCCCGGGTCGACCCCTTGGGCAACCTGCTGGTGGAGCGCGCCGCATGTACCTGAAGAACGCCCGCCTGGGCATGGTCATCGTCGACCTGCAAAACGACTTTCTGGCGCCCGATGGGGCCTATGCGCGTGGCAACACCGTCAGTGCCGAGGCGCAGCAGCTGCCCGCGCGCATGGCGCCGGTGGCCCATGCCATCAAGGCGCGCAGCGGGCTGGTGACGGCGAGCCTGTTCACGCTGTGGCCCAACGCGCAGGGCGAGCCGATGATTTCGGAGCACCTCAAGGAGCGCCGCCCGTTTTTGCGCAAAGGCGACTTCGCGCCCGGCAGCCGTGGCCAGGCCAATGTGGACCTGCTCGCATCGTTGGTCGATGTATCGGTCTGTAAGGTGGCGTATTCGGCCTTCTTCAACACCCAGCTCGACTGGGTGCTCAAGAAAGCAGGTGTGGACACCCTGGTGGTGTGCGGCATCGTCACCAACGGCGGCGTGGCCAGCACGGTACGCGACGCGCATGTGCGTGATTACCATGTGATCGTGCTCTCGGACGGTTGCGCCGCCTTCAGCCCGCAGGCACATCAGGCCGCGCTGGCCGACATGGCCACAGTGGCCGAAGTGACCGACAGCGCCACCTTCTTGCGCGACCTGCAGGCATGAGTGCATCCGAACGTGTGCAGGTGCTGCCGGCCGAGGCCTTGCAGGCGGACAGTGAAATGCCGGTCGCCGTTGTCGGTGCCGGGGCCTGTGGCCTGACGGCCGCTCTGGCCTTGCAGCGTGCAGGTATGGATGCGGTGGTGCTCGAACGCGATGCTTTTGCCGCCGGATCGACCGCACTGTCTTCAGGCTTCATCCCGGCGCCAGGCACGCAGGCGCAGCGTGCGATGGGCATCGACGACAGCCCGACGCAGTTCGAGGCCGACATCCAGGCCAAGGCCCATGGACAGGCCGCGCCGCATCTGGCCCGTGCCTATGCCCAGGCCATTGGCCCGGCACTGGACGCGCTGGCTGAGCACCATGGCCTGCCCTGGCAGGTACTGACGGGTTTCTTGTACCCCGGCCACAGCCGTCACCGCATGCATGCCGTACCCGAAAAAACCGGTGCCGGTCTGATGAGCCGCCTGCTGGCCGCAGCCGATGCGGCCGGTGTGCCGGTGCTCACCGAAGCCAGGGTCACGCAACTCTTTGCCGATGCCCAAGGTCGCATCCATGGCCTGGGTTACCAGCGTCCCGATGGCCGCACCGAGACCCTGCGCTGCCAGGTGCTGCTGCTGGCCTGCAACGGCTTTGGCGGTGCGCCCGAACTGGTGCGCCAGTTGCTGCCCGAGATGGCCGATGCGCTCTACGCCGGGCATGTGGGCAACGATGGCAGTGCCATCCTCTGGGGCCGCCAGCTTGGTGCGCGGCTGGCCGACCTGGGGGCTTACCAGGGGCACGGCTCCTGGGCCATGCCGCAGGGCGCCTTGATTTCATGGGCCCTGATGATGGAGGGCGGCGTGCAGATCAATGCCCGTGGCCAGCGTTTCCACGACGAGACCCAGGGCTACTCCGAAGCGGCGGTGCAGGTGCTCGCGCAACCGGGCGGTGTCGCCTGGAATGTGTTTGACGATGCCTTGTTGCACATGGCGCAGGACTTTCCGGATTTTGTGCAGGCGCAGCAGGCCGGTGCGGTGCAGCACGCGGCCGATGTGCCCACGCTGGCGGCGCTGATTGGCTGCGATGCGGACACGCTGCAAGCCACGCTCGATGCGGTGCAGCCCGGCACCGATGCACAGACCTGTCGCCAGTTCGCGCGCCGTCTGCAGGCCCCTTTGCATGCGGTGCGCGTGACCGGTGCGCTGTTCCACACCCAGGGCGGCCTGGACATCGACGCCGACACCCGCGTGCTGCGCGAAAACGGGACAGCTTTGCCCAACCTGCTGGCAGCCGGTGGCGCCGCACGGGGCGTTTCGGGCCAGGCGGTCTGGGGCTACCTCTCGGGCAACGGCCTGCTCAGCGCGGTGGCGGGGGGGCACATTGCGGCGCAGACGGCAGTCCGTCTGCTGGCTGCCTGAATGGAGATGACATGACACAGACATTGCGTGAACGGCTGCAACAACCGCAGGCCTTGCTGGCACCGGGCGTGTACGACGCGCTCACGGCGCTGGTGGCGAAGCAGGCTGGTTTCGAGGCGCTCTATCTCTCGGGTGCATCGATTGCCTACACCCGTCTGGGCCGTTCCGACATCGGCCTGACCACCGCCACCGAGGTGGCACAGACGGTCGCGCACATCACCGACCGCGTGCAGTTGCCGCTCATCGTCGATGCCGACACCGGCTTTGGCAATGCGCTCAACACCCAGCGTACGGTGCGCGACTTTGAGCGTGCGGGCGCGGCCATGGTCCAGATCGAGGACCAGACCTTCCCCAAACGTTGTGGCCATCTGGACGGCAAAGGCGTGGTGCCGGTGAGCGAGATGGAAGGCAAGCTGCGCGCGGCGCTGGACGCTCGTCACAATGAGAACACCCTGATCCTGGCGCGCACCGATGCGCTGGCGGTCGAGGGTCTGGATGCCGCGCTCGAACGTGCCGAGCGCTACCTGGCCTGCGGTGTGGATGCGCTGTTCATCGAAGCTCTGCGTTCTGACGAGCAGATGCAGCGCGCCTGTGCGCAGTTTGCGGGTCGCGTGCCTTTGCTGGCCAACATGGTCGAAGGCGGCAAGACGCCGGTCCGAAGCGCCGGCGAGCTGGGCGAGCGGGGGTTCAGGATCGTGATTTTTCCGGGGGGGACGGCACGGGCCGTGGCGCACACGCTGCAGGGCTACTACGCCAGCCTGCACCAGCACCAGACCACTGCACCCTGGCAGCAGCAGATGCTGGACTTTGATGGTCTCAACCGCCTGATCGGCACACCGGAGCTGCTGGCCCAGGGGCAGCGCTACGAGGGTTAAAGCCCTGCGACAGCCGGGCTGGTGGTTTCAGCCTTCCAGAACCCAGCGGTGATGGTCTTCGCGAACCTGAAAAGGTCTTTGTGCGGCCCGCCAGTACTCCCCGTTGGTCTCCCGAACGACCCAGCGTCCGATCTGCGGTGACACCCACAGCGTGTCGCTGCGGGTGTAGTTCAGTCGGCCGCTGTCCTCATGCTCCAGGCGGATGAGCCGCTGGATGCGCACCGTGTCATGGGACACCCCCGCCACATCGATGCGCTCAAAGCCCACCACCCGGGCCTGGACCGCGATCCAAAGGTCATAGCTGGCACCGGCCGGCTGGTAACGCGTGTGCACCGAGGTGTGGCTGCCCGGCTGCAGTCCTTCGGGCCACAGCGGCAGCGCCTGCCGGTAGCGCTGCACCCTGTCCCATGCGGCGTCCTGCAGGAGCTGCCCCCATCGGCTCTGCACTTCTTCGGGCAGGTCGCCGTGCCGTGCCGAGCGCCGCTGCAGCACTGGCTGGGGCGAGACGGCGGCCACGGTTTCCTGCACGGTGTCGACCAGCTCGCCGTTGTACATATTCAGGACCCGGTAAGTCCAGGACTGGCCCACCACCGGATCACGCCAGGCGGGCAGCCGCACCTGCGAACCCAGGGCCAGACGTGGCAAGGGCTTCAAGGGCTGTAGGCTGCAAGCCGCCAGTGGCAAGGCGGCCAGGCCGAGCAGTGATCGTCTTTGCATGCGGTCGCTCCTGTTTGCGTAAGGTCACAAGACCCCAAGGGCCAAGCGGCTTGGCAGGCATGATAGTCTGCATGCCTCGGAATTTCTTGCCCATGCGTTTTTCCTCTTGTGTACTGCTGGCATTGCTGGCGGCCGGACTGGCTGCCTGTTCGGTCATGCCGCAGCGGCATGAGCAGGCGGTGCCGGAACAGCTGCCACTGAACTACAGCGCCAAGGACATCCTGCGCTGGCAGACCATGCAGCTGCCCGGCAAGGTGCGCACCGCCTTCCGTCTGGCGCAGACCGACCAGCGCCCGGCGGTGATGACCGAGTCGGCGGGCTCCATCAGCATGCTGCGCCAGAAGCTGCGCATTGACCCGGCGCAGTTGGGCCTGCTGCATTTCGAATGGCGGGTGGACAACCTGATTGAAGGGGCGGACATGACCCAGCGCGAGACCGAAGACTCGGCCGTGCGGGTGGTGCTGGCCTTTGACGGCGACCGCAGCCGGTTTTCGCCACGCAATGCCATGCTCAGCGAACTCAGCCGCACCATGACGGGCGAGGAAATGCCCTATGCCGTACTGATGTACGTGTGGAGCAATGAATTGCCGGTGGGCACCATCATCACCAACCCGCGCACCGACCGGATCCGCAAGATCGTGGTCGAGTCCGGTCCCGGGCGGCTGCGGCAGTGGCTGCCTTACCAGCGCGATGTGCGCGCTGATTTCGAGCAGGCCTTTGGCGAAGCGCCAGGCAGCTTGAAGTCCATCGGCATCATGACCGACACCGACAACACACGGGGGCGCACACAGGCCGCCTACCGCGACATCCGGCTCGAGCGGGGCACAGAGCGACGCTGAGCCATCGGACTTTTCAGATTTTTCAACCAGGAGACCCTTCATGTTCCAACGCCGTCAGATCCTACAAGCACTGAGCGCCTCTGCCCTGGCCGCCAGTGCCCCACAGCTGCTGGCCCAGACCTTTCCGAGCAAGCCCATCCGCATCGTGGTGCCGTTCGGCGCCGGCGGTGTGGCCGATCTGACCGTGCGTGCGGTCGGCCAGAAACTCTCGGAGAACCTGGGGCAGCCGGTGGTGATCGACAACCGCCCGGGGGCTGGCGGCGTGGTGGCCGGTGATCTGGTGGCCAAGGCTGACCCCGATGGCCACACCCTGCTGCTGATGTCCAACGGCACCGCCGTGAGTGCAGGCCTGTTCCGTTCGCTGCCCTTCAACACCCGCACCGACTTTGCGCCCGTCTCCCTGCTGGGGCAGTTCGACATGGCCGTGGTGGTGCCCGAGAACTCGCCGCACAAGACGCTGGGTGACCTCATTGCTTTTGGCCGCGCCAACCCCGGCAAGCTCAACATCGGCTCCATCAACATCGGCAGCACGCAGAACCTGGCGGCCGAACTGCTGCGCACGCAGGCCAACCTGATCGCCCAGCTGATTCCCTACAACGGCACGCCGGCCGTCATCAACGCCCTGCGCGGCGGGCAGATCGACATGGCGGTCGAGATCCTCGGGCCGCTCAAGCCACAGATCAGCGCCAAGGCGGTGCGCTTGCTCGGCGTGATGGGCGAACAACGCCCCAAGGACATGCCCGAAGTGCCCACCCTGCGCGAACTGCCGGGCCTGAGCAACTTCAACGTGTCGTCATGGAACGCGCTGGCCGCACCCGGCAAGACCCCCAAGCCCATCGTGGAGCGCCTGAGCGCCGAAGTGGCCAAGGTCCTGGCCCAGCCCGAGATGGTGCAGCGCCTGGCCGGTTTTAATGTGCAGGCCAGGGCCAGCACGCCCGCCCAGCTGGCCCAGCTGCTTGACCGCGACATCGTGCGCTGGACCGAAGTGATCCAGCGGGCCGGGATTGCCCAACAGTGATGCCGGGGACCTTGTGACCACAAGGTCTTCAGCCCACCTGACCCAAGGCCACGGTCATGTGATGAACATGATCGGCTTCAACGCGACCTGACCTTGCGCCACAGCGCCGGGCCGATCAGCAGCAGGGCAGCAATGGCCAGCAGCGAGGCGGACAGGGGGCGGGTCACAAAGGTACTCCACTCGCCCATGCTGATGGTCAGGGCCTGGCGCATGGACTGCTCGGCCATGGGGGCCAGGATGAGCCCGACGATCAAGGGCGCGGCCGGGAAGTCGAAACGGCGCATGGCGTAGCCAATCAGGCCGAAGACGTAGAGCAGGGCGACGTTGAAGACCGAGTTGCCCGCACCGTAGACCCCGGCGGTCGAGATGACGATGATGCCGGCGTACAGCCAGGGCGGCGGGATCTTGAGCAGCTTGACCCACAGGCCGACCAGCGGCAGGTTGAGCACCAGCAGGATGACGTTGCCGATGTAGAGGCTGGCGATCAGGGTCCACACCAGCGAGCTCTGGGAGGCGAACAGCTGCGGACCGGTCTGGATGCCATAGCCCTCGAAGGCAGACAGCATGATGGCCGCCGTGGCCGAGGTGGGGATGCCCAGGGTGAGCAGCGGCATGAGCACGCCAGCGGCAGCCGCGTTGTTGGCCGCCTCGGGGCCGGCCACGCCTTCGATGGCGCCTTGGCCGAATTCTTCGGGGTGTTTGCTGAGTTTCTTTTCGGTGTAGTAGGACAGCAGGGTGGGCAGCTCGGCGCCGCCCGCGGGCATGGCACCGATGGGGAAGCCGTAGAAGGCACCCCGGAACCAGGCCTTCCAGGAGCGCGCCCAGTCGCTTTTGCTCATCCACAGGCTGCCCGAGAGCTTCATGACTTCGCCGCCCTTGGACTCGCGGCCCTGCCAGGCCAGGTAGAGCGCCTCGCCCACGGCAAAGATGCCCACGGCCGCCACGGTCACTTCAATGCCGTCCAGCAGCGAAGCCTGGCCAAAGGTGAAGCGCGGCTGTCCGGTCTGCAGGTCGATGCCGACCAGGCCCATCAGCGCGCCCAGGCCCAGCGCGATCAGGCCGCGCAGCATGGAGTTGCCCAGCACGGCCGAGACCGCCACCACCGACAACACCATCAGGCTGAAGTACTCGGCAGGGCCAAAGGCCAGCGCGGCCTCGACCACCATCGGCGCAAAGAAGGTCAGGGCCAGCGTGCCGATGGTTCCGGCCACAAAGCTGCCGATGGCGGCGGTGGCCAGGGCCTGGCCTGCGCGGCCGCGCCGGGCCATCTTGTTGCCCTCCAGGGCGGTCATCATCGACGATGCCTCGCCCGGGGTCTTGATCAGGATGGAGGTGGTGGAGCCTCCGTAGGCAGCGCCATAGTAGATGCCTGCGAACATGACGAACATGCTGGTGGCAGGCACATGGTAAGTCAGGGGCAGCAGCAGGGCGATGGTCAGGGCCGGGCCGATGCCGGGCAGCACGCCCACCAGGGTGCCGACAAAGCAGCCGACAAAGCCCCACATCAGGGTCACGGGTTGCAGAGCATTGCCAAAGCCTGCCAGCAGGGCATCGAGTGAAGACATCAGAGACTCCGGTGGCTCAGATCAGCCAGGGCAGGCCAGGGCCCAGACCCACGCCCAGTACGCGGGCAAAGACCACCCAGAAGACGGCGGCGATCAGGCCGCACAGGGTGAAGGATTTGAAATTGAGCGGGGCATCGAAAGCGCGCGCCACGCCCATGCCGCACAGGGTGGCGGGAAGGATGAAGCCCAGCGGCACCACCAGGCCCATGAAGGCCAGCCCGCCGCCCAGCAGGAAAAGCAGGCGCTGGTTGGCGCCCGGCAGCGGGGTCTGGCCTTCCTCCAGACTTTCGTCGGCCTGGCCGCCGCGCCAGGCACTGATGCCATAGAGGAGTGCCAGCACCGCCAGCCCGGTCACGACGGCGGCCGGCACCAGCGTGGCCCCGACCGTCATCTGCATCAGCGATTGCGGGATCACGCTGACCTGCCAGGCCGCCACGCCGCACAGGGCGGCGAGGATGAAGGCGATGCGCAGCGGCGTCATGCCAGGCCCAGTTCTTTCATCAGCACTTCCTTCTCGGCGATGTCCTTGGCGATGTCGCGCTCGAAAGGACGCTCGGTCATGAAGGCGTCGGTCCATTTGCGGGTTTCGAGCTCCTGCTTCCAGGCGGCCGACTGGCTGACCCGGGTCATGAAGTCGATCAGGGCTTCGCGTTGCTTGTCGTTGATGCCCGGGGCGGCAAACACGCCGCGCCAGTTCGATTCGGTGACGTTCACGCCCAGTTCGGTCAGGGTCGGGACGTTGACGCCGGGGATGCGGCGCTTGCCTGAAACCGCCAGCGGGATCATCTTTCCGGCCTTGATCTGCTCTTCGAACTCCGAATAGCCCGAAATGCCGGCGACCACCTGGTTGCCCAGGATGGCAGCGTTGGCGGGGCCGCCACCGGCGAAGGCCACATAGGCGGCATCGCGCGGGTTCTTGCCCAGGGCCTTGATGACCATGCCCAGGATCAGGTGGTCGGTGCCGCCGGCGCTGCCACCGGCCACAGACACGGCCTTGGGGTTGGCCTTGATGGCTGCGGCGAGATCTGCCCAAGTCTTGATCTTGCCAGCAGCGGGCACCACGATGACGCCGGCTTCTTCGGTCAGGCGGGCGATCGGGGTCACGTCCTTGATGGTGATCGGGCTCTTGTTGGCAATGCCTGCGCCGATCATCACCGAGCCGGCAACCATCAGCGAGTTGGCCTGGCCCTTGCGCTGGTTGACAAAGCGCGGCAGACCCACCATGCCGCCTGCACCGCCGACGTTCTCGAAAGCCATGTTGCCCACCAGGCCGGCGGCCTTGGCCGAACGCTCGATCGCGCGGGCAGTGCCGTCCCAGCCACCGCCGGGGGCGGCGGGCACGAACATGTTGATCGTGTCAAACAGGGGCTTGCCCTGTGCCCAGGCGGGCAGCAACAGGCTGGCGCCGGTGGCGGCGCCCAGGCCGAGGAAGTCGCGTTTGCTGAGGTTCATCGAAGTCTCCTGTGTGAAAATGAAAAACATGGACAGCCTGTGCCATCACAGGCCCATTGTGGGCGTACCCCTGCCTCCGCGGCTTTCAATTTCCTGTCAAACCTGCCCCGTGAATACCCTCAAACCCCGTCTGCTGCTGGTCGAGGACACGCCGGACATCGCCCTCTGGCTCGCCACGGCCCTGCGTCAGTCGGGTCTGGAGGTCACGCATGCCGGCGATGGACTGGATGCCCTGGATGCCCTGGTGCCGGGCCATGGGTTCGACGTGGTGGTGCTCGACCTTCAGCTGCCCGGCAAAGACGGGTTGCAAGTGCTGCAGGCCCTGCGTGAGCAGGGTGACGAGGTGCCGGTGCTGGTGCTGACCGCCCGCGCCGCCGTGCCCGACCGGGTGCTGGGGCTGCAACTGGGGGCCGACGATTACCTCACCAAGCCGTTCGATCTGGGTGAACTCGAAGCCCGCCTGCAGGCCCTGCTGCGCCGTCCGGGGCGCATGAAGTCGCTCACCCTGCGACTGGGTGCGCTGGAGATGGCCCCCGACTCGGGAGAGGTGCTCTGGCAGGGCCAGCCCCTGGCCCTGACCCCGCGCGAGGTGGCGGCGCTGCGCTGTCTGCTGGCCTCGCCGCAGCGGCCGGTGGCCAAGGACAGGCTGCATGCCCAGGTGTTTGGCGACGAGGCGGCCGAACTCGAAGCGGTCGAGGTGCTCATCCACCGGCTGCGTCGCAAGCTCGAGCAGCTGACCGGCGAGCAAGGCATGCGGATCGCCACCTTCAGAGGCATGGGCTACATGCTCTCGGCAGCAGGGCCGCATGGCTGAGGGCCCGGTCCATTCCCTGCGCTGGCGCCTGCTGGCGTTTTTGCTGCTGCCGCTCCTGCTGCTGGTGGCGGCGCAGGCGTGGTTCGGCTATGACCGTGCGGTGCATGCGGCCAACGATGCGTACGACCGATCGCTGTACCTGACGGCACGCACCCTGGCCGAAGACCTCAAGTGGCGCGAGGGCCAGCTGCAGTTCCAGATGCGGCCGGGCACGGGATACCTGTTTGAAAACAACACCGGATCGCGCCTTTTCTATCAGGTGACCGAGAGCGATGGCCGACACCTGCTCGGGGCCCGCGACCTGCCTCGCCTGCAGGGGCAGCCACGGCAGGTGCATTTTTTTGCGCTGGTGGATTTTGCCGACGCGCAGTACCGGGGGGCGCCGGTGCGTCTGGTCCGGCTGGCCCATGTGCTGCCCCAGCCCGGACGCGAAGACCGGGTGGTGCATGTGAGCGTGGTGGAAACACGTGAGACCCGAGACGACCTGATCGAGACCATCCTGCGGGAGACGCTGGGCAGCCAGGCCTTGCTGCTGCTGGCGGTGGCCCTGCTGGTCTCGCTGGCCGTGCGGCTGGTGGTGGAGCCCCTGCACCGGCTGCGCCAGCTCATCGAAGGCAAGGACGACGACGACCTGAGGCCCCTGCCGGAGGGGGGCTGGCCGCAGGAACTGCAGCCCCTGGTGGGGGCGATCAACGGCTACATGCAGCGCCTGGGGCGGCTGATCGGCATCCGCAAGCGTTTTCTGGACAACGCGGCCCACCAGCTGCGCACGCCGCTGACGGCGCTCAAGACCCAGCTCGGTCTGCTCGAGCGTCAGCACGACGCCTCGGCCGGCCCTGTCCTGCAGGCGGCCCTGCGCACCACCGACGATGCCGTGCGCCTGACAGCGCAGCTGCTGGCACTCACGCGCGCCGAGCACGGGCCGGACATGGACCGCATGTCCCGGGTGGACCTCTTGCCGCTGGTCCGGCAGGTGACTGAAGACCACTCATGGCGTGCGCACGCACGCGGCGACGACCTCGGATTCGAAGCGCTGACCGGACACCTGTGGGTGCAGGGCAACCCGGTGCTGCTGCAGGAGGCGGTGTCCAACCTCATCGACAACGCGATGCACCATGGCGGGTCCGGCGTGCGCATCACGGTGCGGGTGGATGCCCAGGGCATCGAGGTGGAAGACGATGGCCCGGGCATCGCGCCCGATCACCAGGCCCATGTGTTCGAGCGCTTTTACAGGGCCTGCGCTCCGGGGGTGAGCGGCAGTGGCCTGGGTCTGGCCATCGTGCAGGAGATCGCTCGCCAGCATGGCGCGCAGGTGCTGCTGCGCAGCCCTGTGGCCGAAGGCCGGGGGGCCTTGTTCAGCCTGCGCTGGCCTCAGGTGTAGCGCTTGCTGCGCAGGTTGTTCTTCATCTCGCGCAGCATGGGTTGCAGCTGCTCGCCGATGCGAAGGGCCACGGTGGTGGCCAGGATGTCGATGATCAGCAGGTGCAGCAGGCGCGAGACCATGGGGCTGTATTTGTCGTAGCCCTCGGGGTGGTCTGCAGTGAGGTGGATCTGACCGCTGCCGGCCAGCGGCGAGCCGCTGGCGGTGATCACGATGGTGGTGGCGCCGCGCTTTTTGGCGATGTCGCAGGCGTCCATCAGGTCGCGGGTGCGGCCCGAGTTGGAGA
>JACCDV011201782.1_pt1 | contig 22144 bp, 16 predicted proteins | sample 7446131 | NCBI WGS metagenome assembly JACCDV01 (sample SAMN15323448, study PRJNA562643) | freshwater metagenome | isolation source: river surface water | place: USA:Blue River Watershed | collected 2017-08-17
CGGCAAGGTGGCATTCTTAGAACCTGAAACCCTGATTTCACCCTTTAAAGCCTTACCACCTTCAATAACAAACTTTTCCATTACAATCTCCTGGCTATTAAAAATCGTTCACGACCACTTAAATCTTTATGAATTTCCACCTTAAAATCTTTACCAAATAGCGACAAGATGGCTTTTGCTTGTCCGTCGCCAAACTCCATCATAAGACAAGCACCGCCCCTTAGCAAGTGCGGAGTATATTTTATGATATTACGATAAAAGTCAAGCCCATCCACCCCACCATCTAGGCTCAAGGCTGGTTCTTGCTGCACATCCTTAGGCAATTGACTCATTTGACTAGTCGGAATATAGGGCGGATTAGAAATAATTAGATCAAAAATAGCGCCTGGCACCATTTTTTCCAAATACACGGACATATCTTCACAGACGAAATTAATGCGACTATCTACCCCGTGGCGCTTGGCATTTGCTTTGGCTACTTCTATAGCTTGGGGTGAAATATCGACCGAGACCACTTGCACATTAGGACAAAACTTTGCGATCGCAATAGCTATACAGCCTGAACCAGTGCCAAGATCCAAAACACGCACTGGATTCCCGACTAAAACTTTCGGGAATGACAATAAATTAATCGCCTGTTCCACCATCTGCTCAGTTTCAGGACGCGGCACCAGCACCGAGGGATTAACCGATAACTCTAATCCCATAAAATTCCACGAACCCAAGATATACTGCAACGGTTCCCCCGACGCACGGCGACTCACATACTCATCAAATTGCTTCTGCTGAGCATCACTTAGAGTCGGCTTATTAATAATCAAATCAATAGGCTGACATTTAAGAATATATGTAAGAAATATTTCATGTTCCGTCATAAATACCACTCAGGCTAAAAAAAGGGACTGAGGCGTTGAAGGCTGGAAGCTACCTCATCATGTACCAGCAGATTCCTTAGCTTCACGCTCTGCGGCCATTAAGGCATTGGTCAAATCATCCATGTCGCCGTTAAGGATTGATTCTAATTGATGGCTGGTATAGCCGATGCGGTGGTCGGTAACACGGCGGTCTGGGAAATTGTAGGTGCGGATCTTTTCAGAGCGGTCGCCGGTTCCCACCTGGGTCTTACGGAAAGCCGCTTCTTTTTGGAATTGATCCTGCTGAATTTTATCAAGCATACGGGCCCGCAAGATACGCATAGCCTTAGCCCGGTTCTTTAACTGGGAACGCTCATCTTGACAAACAACAACGGTATTGGTCGGTAAATGGGTGATGCGCACGGCAGAGTCGGTGGTGTTAACGCTTTGCCCACCCGGACCGGATGAACGGTACACATCAATCTTTAAATCTTTTTGATCAATCACTAAATCGATTTCTTCCGGCTCGAGCATGATGGCGACCGTTACCGCTGATGTATGGATACGGCCTGAGGCTTCAGTGGTAGGTACGCGCTGAACGCGATGCGCCCCACTCTCCCACTTTAGACGCTTGGAACATTCCTTGCCGGAAAGTGAAAAAACAACTTCCTTAATCCCACCCGCTTCCGAATCTGAATAAGCCATTAACTCCAAGGTCCAACCCTTTAAATCCGCATACTTTGAATACATGCGGTACAGGTCAGCGGCAAAAAGGCTCGCCTCCAGGCCGCCGGTACCGGCACGGATTTCAACGATAATATTACGGTCTGGTTCGTTTTTGGAGGGGTCGTAAAAATCAGTAAGTTCTTGGGTGTAACCGGCGAGCTTGGATTCTAAATCATCCAGCTCAAGTTTAGCCAATTCAAGGAAATCCGCATCGCCTTTTTGTTTGACGAGCTCCTGCATTTCCTTGATTTGAGCAATGGTTTTATTGTAGGCAACAAAAATTCCCATCAAGGAAGACAAATCGGCAAACTCTTTGGCGAGTTTGCCGTATTGTCCTTGATCAGCAATAACTTGTTGGTCACCGAGGAGACCTTCAAGCTCATGGAAGCGTTTTTCGCTTAGCTCAAGCTTGCGAAGATCATTTGCCCTTAGCATAACGCTTGTTGAAACGTTCGATGCGGCCGGCGGTATCGACGAGCTTCTTGGAACCCGTGAAGAACGGATGGCATTGGGAACAAATTTCAACACGGATCGCCTTCTTGGTGGCACGCGTGTGGATAACACTTCCACAGGCGCAGGTAATCGTGGCTACATCATAATTTGGGTGAATATTTGCTTTCATTTCTCTAACTCCTAGTTTAAAAAATACCCTTATTTGAAGCCGGGATTATATACTATTTGTTCATATTTTGCAAGAACTCACTGTTGCTCTTGAATTTGGCTACCTTGCTGATTAAAAGCTCCATAGCTTCGGCAGAATTAAGATCATTAAAGGCCTTACGTAACAGCCACATACGCTGAAGATCGCTTTCAGACACCAGCATCTCTTCATGGCGGGTGTTGGAACGCTTCAAGTCAATAGCTGGGTAGATACGGCGTTGGAAGAGATTACGGTCTAACTGCAATTCCATGTTACCAGTACCCTTAAATTCTTCAAAAATAACTTCATCCATGCGGCTTCCGGTATCAACCAAGGCCGTTGCGATAATCGTTAATGAACCACCTTCTTCAATATTACGGGCAGCCCCAAAGAAGCGCTTAGGTTTGTGTAAGGCATTGGAATCCACACCACCGGATAAAATCTTACCGGAGTGAGGCACCACCGTGTTATACGCACGCGCCAAACGGGTAATGCTATCTAACAAAATAACCACATCACGCTTATGCTCGACTAAACGCTTGGCTTTTTCGATAACGATTTCCGCAATCTGCACGTGACGTTCAGCTGGTTCATCAAAGGTGGATGCAATAACTTCACCCTTCACCGAACGCTGCATATCGGTAACTTCTTCCGGACGCTCATCTATAAGCAAGACAATCAAGACCACTTCCGGATGATTAGCCACAATGGCGTTGGCCACCTTTTGCATCAACACTGTCTTACCAGAATAAGGCGGGGCGACAATTAACGCGCGCTGACCCTTACCAATCGGCGTTAACAAATTCATGATCCGGGTGGAAACCTCATTCTGCGTTGTTTCCAAATTTAAACGTTCCTTAGGATACAAGGGTGTTAAATTATCAAAGAAAATCTTGTCCTTACACTTTTCCGGATTCTCAAAGTTAACCGCCTCCACCTTAAGCAAGGCAAAATACTTTTCACCTTCCTTTGGCGGACGGATTTGGCCGGACACCGTGTCCCCGGTCTTTAAGTCAAAACGACGGATTTGTGAAGGTGAAATATAAATATCATCCGGGCAAGGCAGGTAATTGTATTTATTACTTCTTAAGAAACCAAAACCTTCTGATAAAATTTCCAAGGTCCCTTCACCAAACATCAGACCTTCTTTTTCGGCCTGGGCTTGCAGAATCTTGAACATCAAATCCTGTTTCTTTAAGGTGGAAGCGCCTTGCACATCCATGTCGCGAGCAAGCTTAGAAAGCTCAGCCATCTTCATTTCTTTTAATTGTTCTATATGAACGGTTTTTCCCGTTGGATTAGCAGGCTTATAATCGCCATTACCATTTTCTTTTGTATCTTCTTTTTCTTGTTTTGTTTCTGCCCTGCTCATGCATTTTCTCCTGTTAGTGCTTCTCTTTTATTTTCTTCTTCGTGACAATCTATCTATAATCGCATCAACCTGTTTGCGTGTATGTGCGAGGGTTTGGCTATTATCAATTAATATATCCGCCAGTGCACATTTTTGAGTTAAAGGCATTTGATGCCGTAAACGCCTCCCCACATCTTCCTTACTTAAACCTAACCGCCCCTGTGCACGTTTAATCTGCTGGAAACGTTTAGCAAAAACAACAATTGTTGTACCTACAAGACTATCCCAACCCGATTCAAACAATAACGGCACATCTAAGACTATTAAATCTTTACGCTTATTTAGGGAAATTTGTTTCTTAACTTGCCTGAGAGCCTCTGGATATAAAATGTCGGTGAGTTTCTTTAATTTAAGCGGATCAGTAAAAACAATATTGGCTAATTGAAGGCGGTTAATCTTATTTTTCTCAAGTATACCATCTCCAAAAGTTTTTGCCACTTTTTTTATTATTATCGCTTGCGTCAACACCTTACGGGTAATCGCATCAGCATCAATAACTGCAGCGCCCCGCTCCTTAAACATTGCCGCAACCGTTGATTTTCCAGTAGCTAATGCCCCTGTTAAGCCGATAATACGCATTTTTGATATACCTTTTGATAGTCCTTTGCTGATTTCTCCCATGAAAAACGATAACGCATGGCATGCGCCACCAAAACTTCCATCTGGGCCTTATGCTTATAAACCCGATTAGCCTCATGAATCGCCTTTAAGAACGACTCCTTGGTGTACTGGGTAAATGGAAATCCATTGCCAGTCTGATGAATAGGATCATAAAGAGATACCGTGTCTGACAAGCCCCCGGTCTTATAAACAATCGGAATAGCCCCATAACGCAACGCAATCATTTGACCTAAACCACATGGCTCAAAGACTGAAGGCATTAAGAAGAAATCCGAAGCCGCATAAATCTTATGGGCAATACGCTCATCAAATTTTAAAAACTTTCCTACATGACGCGGATGACGCTCAGCGGCAGCTTCAATAGCCCGATGGTATTTCTTATCCCCGACTCCAGTAAAAACAACCTGCCCACCCATTCGCACAATATCATCAATGACCTCAATAATCAGATCAACACCTTTTTGATGACAGAGCCGGGCAACAAAACCAAAAATAGGGGCTCTTTCTTTAAACGGCAAATCCAAAGCCGCCTGCACAACCAACTTATTCTGAGCTTTTTGTAAAGACACATCCGAAATGCCGTAGGGAAAATCTAAATTAGAATCATCCTTGGGATTCCAAACTTCGTAATCAAGGCCATTTAGAATACCAAAAACATCATGACTACGATTACGCAAAACACCATCCAAGGCACAACCAAAATCATTGGTTTGAATTTCTTTTGCATATTGAGGGCTCACCGTTGTAATCGCATCAGCAAAAATAAGACCGCCTTTTAAAATATTAACCTTGTCATAAAACTCCAAGCCTTGAGTATGAAACAAATGCCCATCAATATTTAATTTATTGTATTTCTCTTTAGGAAAAACCCCCTGATAAGCCAAGTTATGAATCGTCAATATTGAACGGGTATTTTTAAAAAAAGGATCCTTTTGATAATTGGTCTTTAACAAAACAGGTATTAATGCCGTATGCCAGTCATGGCTATGGATAATATCAGCTTTAAACTTAATTTCTTTCAAAATGCGCAAGGCTTCATGACAAAAAAATGAAAAACGCTCACAATTATCCGAATAATCCCCTGCCGCATCACCATAAAGACCTTCCCGGCCAAAATAATGCGTATGCTCAACAAAATAAACCCTGACATTATTCCCTAAACGCACCACAGGCGATGGCACATTTAGTTTAGCGGACTTATAGCGCGGCGTAATAATAATAACCTCATGCCCTAACTGCTCTAAAACCAAGGGCAACGCACCACAGACATCTGCTAAACCACCTGTCTTCGCAAAGGGAACAACCTCTGAAGCACAAAAAACTATTTTCATTTCTTATCCATCTCCAACCAATTAGGTCCAATTTTAACTGATGCCACTAAAGGCACTGATAACTCAAGGGCATGCTCCATTTCATCCTTAACTAATTGGGCCATATCCGTCAACTCATCCCTAATTACATTAAAAACCAATTCATCATGCACCGTCATAATCATGGTTGATTTCATTTTAGCGTGCTGCATTTTTCGCGCAATATTAACCATCGCTAATTTTATCAAGTCTGCGGCCGCGCCCTGCATTGGCGCATTGATCGCTTGGCGTTCAGCAAAATTACGTAACCCCACATTACGGTTATTAATATCAGGTAAATATCGACGCCGGTGCAGTATCGTTTCGACATATCCCAAATCCCTGGCCTTTTGAATCTCTGTATCCAGAAATCCCTTTACCTTAGGATAACGCAAAAAGTACCGATCAATGAAATCTTGAGCCTGGGACTGCGATACATCAAGATCCTTAGCCAATCCAAACGCACTCATACCATAAATAATACCAAAATTAATCCGCTTAGCCGCATAGCGCATCTTATCGTCAACCTCAGCCTCAGACACATCAAACATCAAGGATGCCGTATAGCGGTGAATATCCCCATCGCCTGAAAACGCCTTTTTTAAGTTTTCATCATCCGCCAAATGAGCCAATATCCTGATTTCAATCTGCGAATAATCTGCAGATAATAACACCTGATCCTTGGCATACGGCACAAAAGCTCGACGGATTTGGCGGCCTAATTCAGTACGGATAGGAATATTTTGCAAATTAGGATTATTAGAGCTTAATCGACCCGTCTCAGCCCCCATCTGATTAAAGGAAGCATGCACCCTGCTGCGGCTATCCACTAGTTGAGGCAGGGCATCAATATAGGTTGATTTTAATTTAGCAATCTGACGATACTCTAAAATAAGCGCTGGTAATTCATGCTTATCCGCAAGCCGATGCAGGACTTCCTCATCTGTTGAGAAACCAGTCTTGGTTTTCTTAATCACCGGCAACTTTAAACGTTCAAAAAGAATTTCACTCAACTGTTTAGGCGAATTAATATTAAATTGGCCTCCAGCAATTCTATATAAGCGCTCCTCAAGCTGGGCTATGCTAACCTGCGCTTCTTTAGCTAATTGCCCTAAAACATCCAAATCTAACTGCACGCCGGAAGATTCCATACGAAACAACACATCAATTAACGGCATTTCAATGCTATTAAACAACTCAAACGAACCCTGTTCATTTAATAATCGCCGCTGAATACGGCATAATTCACGCAAACCATCTTCACTCGAACGTAAATTATCTAAATCATACGCCCCTTGACCTCCAGCTAAAATATAATCCGCTAGGCGAATATCAAAGATTTCAACCTCAGGATCAAAAATACGACCTGCGCGCAATTGTGTTTTCAAATCATACACAATATGAACAGCTGTATTAGCTTGTTTATCAAAAGCCTCCTCTAATAAAGGCTTAGCTGTTTCAAATAAAACCTCGCCTTGAGCATATTCTTGAGCCAATTTACGAAACTCTAATTTAGTAAAAAGATCAACCAGCTCCTGCTTATTCGGTTCCTGGACTTTTAAATCTTCCAAGGCAACCTCAATTGGCACATCTGCATGAACAGTCGCTAAATCCTTAGAAAGCACCGCATTATCCTTACCCGCAATTAACTTTTCTTGCAGCTTAGCCGGCTTAACTTGATCAATGTGCTGATAAATACCTTCAATCGATTCAAATTGTTCAATTAATTTACGCGCACCAACTTCACCAATTCCATAAACCCCAGGAATATTATCTGAAGCATCACCTGCAAGCGCAATATAATCAGTTATTTGAGATGGCGTAACACCAAACTTTTCCTTAACCTCTTGGTGCCCAATTAATTTCTCCTGACGAGAACTATAAATCTTAACAGCTCCCCCCACCAGCTGACTCATATCCTTATCTTCCGTTACAATCACAACCTCTGTCACAGGCGAAGCAAATTTCTTTGCCAAAGAAGCCATCATATCGTCAGCCTCATACCCCTCTTGCTGATAAATAGGAATATTAAAAGCCTTCACCAAATCATGGATCATGGACATTTGTGAAACCAGATCATCCGGCATAGCCTGACGCTGAGCCTTATAATCAGCAAATTTCTTTGAACGATGCGTGTCCTTGCCAACATCAAAACATACAGCAATATGGGTCGGATTTAAATCACGCAAAAGCTTGCGCAATATATTACAAAAACCAAAAACAGCGTTAGTCGCCTGACCTTTGAAATTGGTTAATGACTTAACCGCATAATAGGCCCGGTAACAAAGCCCATGGGCATCAATAATGAATAGTCGATTGGACATTAGGCGGAAAGCAGCTCTTCTTCTTTTCCTGTGACATTTATCTTATTAACGATAAATTCTTCCAATTGCTTTTGTTTAGCGGATGAATTAAAGGTTACCGCTCCAACAAGCGCATCGCCTTTAACATAAATCTTAGCATACACATTTTGAGGACCATCAAACTTCATATACTCACGCCCGCCCTCTAAAAGACGCGTCACCCCAATAGCAAATCCATCTAAAAGAGGCTTACCAAATGTTGACGACGGCAACGGGAGCTCTACGCCTGCTAAACCAGGCTCAGGCGCAATCAGATCCCCCTGCGGCAAAACATCCTCAGAAAGCATACGTAAATCTATCTTAGCTTGATCAAAAATAACCATTTCACAAGCTAACACCTTGCCTGATTTTAACCGAATAGCTTTAACATCTGTATCACCTAAAATCTCATCAATTTGACTATCAACCATCACCCGCAAACCATTCGCTTCTAATATTTGTTTAAGCAAGGCACCTGTTTCTTCATCAAAAAGATCAGGCATTAAGGTTGCCGTTGGCACAACAACCAGCACTTCTTTCTTCAACGAACCCAAGGCACAAGCCATATTCAAGCCTTGAAAATTTGTTACAACTAAACAAATATTATCTGCATAAGGCAATTGTTTCATTAATTTCTTTGTTGATGATAAGCGTAAGGCATCATAAACACCATTTTTATGATGCCCTTTAATATCTGGCAGAATAAGCTCACCCGTATCAATAAGAATCAAATGGTTATAACTGATCTGCTTCTTATCTTCGGTGGTTAAATACTTGCGTTTAACACTAATCCGGGCTAATTTGGCATTAGAAAAAACTTCAATATTACGCTCCTTGAAAAACTCAAGAGCTGAAGGAAATATCTTAACTTCCTTAATAACCCCACCAACGAGTTGGGGCAATAAACGGCGATCGTACGGCAGAAAACTTTCTGTAGCAAAGAAAGCAATCTCTCCCTTAACATCCGCCTGACGCAGATTCTCCACCACCGATAAGGCTTCAATTGAATTTCCAACAATTAATGTTTTACTCATATATTTTAATTTGATTGTGTCTGAACTTTGAAAGCTTCGCAGGCATTATGCATCAACATGACCGATGTTACCGGCCCTACTCCACCTGGGACAGGCGTAATAAACGAAGACTTTAATTGAACGGAAGGGAAATCCACATCGCCAACAATTTTATCTCCCACACGATTAATCCCAACATCAATAACAATAGCTCCTTCTTTAATCCAAGAACCACGGACAAATAAAGGCTGGCCAATAGCGGCAATCACAATATCCGCACGTTTAACATGCTCTTCTAAGTTTAATGTCCCTGAATGGCAAACAGTAACAGTAACATGCTCCTGCAGCAATAAAAGCGCTAAGGGTTTGCCAACAATATCGCTACGCCCGATCACTACCGCTTCCTTACCTTTTAAATCAACGCCAGTGGAATGCAAATGAGCCATCACTGAAGCTGGCGTACAAGGAATTAAACGATTTGCCCCTAAAAACAAACGGCCTAGGTTTGTTAAATTCATCCCCTCAATATCTTTATCCGCTACAATCGCATTAATCAAGGCATTAAAATCCATGTGCGCAGGCAACGGTTTATTAATAATAATCCCATGCACATGTTCATAACTATTTAACTGCTCAATTAACTCCAAAACATCATCTTGCGACGCTGTTGCCGCCAAATGTTGGACTTCATAATGAATCCCAAGCCCTTCTGCCGCCCTCTGTTGAGAACTGATATAGGAAAGCCCTGCGGGGTCATTGCCCACCATAACAGATACCACGCGCGGCACCTGCCCTGTTGAATTCTTTAAATGCCCTATTTCAGCCGCTAATTTTTCTTTTAACTTTGCTGCTAATATCTTACCGTCTAATAATATTGTATTCATGAATTTATCCTCACCATAACCTTAGCACCATTAAAAGCGGCCATTAATAATTCCACCGCCACTTCAACATCACTTAATAAATACGGATTACCCTTCTCAACTAAAACAGGCGTCATTTGCACTAATTGATAACTGATCTTGCACACTTCTGCAGGAACCCCACGCGCATCCTTAGCTGCGCGTTTTTGAGACTTAACGTCGAGCGCACGCGCCTTAGACACCTTCAAATACGCCTCTGAATCCAGGGAGGTTAATACCAATAAACGCTTGGAGGCCGCCTGGGCCCTTGAGGCAATCTTGGTAAATTTAGCATCCAAAGCCTTGGTATTGGTTTTACGGCCTATCGAATAATTAGCCACCATGGATACTAAACCCGCACCTAAGGAAGCTGTCAATGCCGCTGCTGAACCACCGCCAGGAACCTGCTGGCGCGAAGATAATTGCTCAAGATATTGGGTTAAGGTGTTTTTAGAAAAATTGATCGACATAAATTATTTTAAATCAAAAAGTAGGAATTCTGTTTGATGCAACGCTTTCGCTGTTAATTGTTGCGACCCTTCGATGCTGGCCCCATCCCCTTCATTTAAAAGCTCAGTTCCAATTTTTAATTGCCCCTCAATCACCTGCAGCCATAGGCCACGACCCTGCCCAATTTGATAATCAAACTCATGCCCTACACAAAAACGGCCGCGAAAAATCTTAACATCTTGATGAATAGCAACTGGTAAAGGTAACAGGCAATTCTCTTGATTAGCAGGCAAATCATGCTGTTGATACGACGGGGTTAAGTTCTTTTCTTGTGGCGTAATCCAAATCTGTAATAAATGAACCTCGTCTTTAGTTGACGCATTAAATTCACTATGCGTTACTCCAGCGCCTGCTGTCATCTTCTGAACTTGCCCTGCTTCAATAATCCCTTCATGCCCCATCGAATCTTGATGCTTTAAGGCCCCACTAACCACATAGGTAATAATTTCCATGTCCTTATGCGGATGCCTACCAAAGCCTTGCCCCCCATCGATGCGGTCTTCATTAATAACCCGCAACGAACGGTAATTCATAAATTTAGGGTCATGGTAATCGGCAAAGGAAAAGGTATGACGCGCCTTTAACCAGCCATGATCAGCAAAACCGCGATCTTCGGAACGTCGGATATTAATCATTATATTTAACCTCAATGATGCTCAGATAAAAAACGTTCTGCATCTAAAGCTGCCATACACCCGGTGCCTGCTGAAGTAATGGCTTGACGGTACACCTTATCCTGAACATCACCAGCGGCAAAAACACCTTCAACCGATGTTTTTGTCGTGCCGGGCTTTGTCTTGATATAGCCTGCCTCATCACATTCCAATTGCCCATTTAAAAAGGCTGTATTAGGCAGATGACCGATGGCATAAAATAAACCACCGACCTCTAACGTTGATTCACTATTATTAACCGTATTCTTAATTTTTAATCCCGTCACTGATTTCTCACCTAAAACTTCAACAGGAGCTGTATTAAATAAAATTTCAATCTTAGGATTACTCTTAGCCCGCTCCTGCATCACCTTTGAGGCACGCAAGGCATCACGGCGAACCAACAATAAAACCTTGGTGGCAAATTTTGTCAAGTAACTTGCCTCTTCCACCGCCGAGTCACCACCACCGACAACAGCTAAAACCTTATTGCGGAAAAATGGCAGAGCTCCATCGCAAACCGCACAAGCTGAAATACCCTTCTGCCACAGACGGTCTTCCCCAGTAAGGTTCATGCGTTTGGCTGTTGCGCCGGTTGTAATAATAAGCGCCTGTGTTTGATAGCTTTGAGAGCCCGCCACCACACTAAAAGGACGCTTGGATAAATCAACACTGTCCACCGTTTCCGTTAAGATGCGCGTACCGCAATGCTCACTTTGTTCGCGCATCTTGACCATTAATTCAGGTCCGGAAATAGCCACATACCCAGGAAAATTTTCCACCTCGGTGGTCGTGGTCAATTGGCCACCTGCCGCAACACCAGCGGCAAACATCCCTTCAAACATGAGGGGCTTTAAATTGGCACGGGCCGCGTAGATAGCGGCCGTGTGCCCGGCAGGGCCGGAACCAATAATAATGACGTTTTCCATACTAAATCAGGTAGGAATCCAAGATTTTAGAACGATCCTTTTGAGGCGCGTTCTTGACTAAGTTATGCAAAATCTCATCGTAACGAGGTTTGCTCTTGTTTTGATAAAATAACCCAAAATACCGACGCTCAGCCGCAGCATACTTAAAGGCCGTTTCCAAATTACTTGGATCATGCTCGATTAATTCCGTCTTATCCGCTAAACGGCGATCAGCCTCGATGCCATTGGCATGCTTTAAGAAGGAAAACCAACCCGTTGACTTGTGATCAAAATTATTCGGGTCAAAATGCGGGCAGCGCTGGGAAATATGTACGAAAGCAAACCCAGGATGATCAAAAGCCGTTTTCATTGTATTAGTCAAATGATCCGGAATCCAATCCGCGGTTGAAGCAACAAAGGAGGCGCCTAAACCTAAGGCCACCGTCAAGGGATTAATCGGACTTAAAAAAGATCCTTGTGGTTGAGTACTGGTCGGATGATCCTTACGCGTCGTCGGCGAAGTCTGATTCTTAGTCAACGCATAAAGCTCATTATCGTACATCAAATAAACGCATTTGAAATTCTTATTGATCCCATGCATCAAGTGATTGCCCCCGATACTCAAAGAGTCACCATCCCCTGAATGCACAAATAAATTTAAATCAGGACGGGCTAAGGCAACACCCAGGGCCACGGTTACGGCACGGCCATGAATAGAGTGCACCCCGTAGGTATTAAAATAATTAGGCGCGCGCCCTGAGCAACCAATACCAGAAACATTTACCGTCTGTGCCGGCTGTAACTGACGCTCGACGATAAAACGCTTTAAGCCCATGATAATACCAAAATCCCCACACCCTGCACACCAACGTGGATTTTCTGTAGCTAAATCTTTAATCGTGATCGGCTGTTTTTCGGGAGCCGTAGTTGTTTCAGTTGTCATTTAAGAGCCTCCTTAATACGTTCCACAACGACGCTGGGGCGAATCGGACGACCGGTTGCCTCTGACATCATTGATTGCACATCCACCAAGGTTTCTGCACGTAATAATAAAGCCAAGGGTGAAGGTTTAAGCGCATCACCATAAGCCACTTCAATCGTGTACACCTTTTTATATTTAGCAAATACTTCTTTTAACATTAATGGCAATGGATAGACCATACGCAGATGCATACCGGAGGCCTTTAATCCTTGCTTTTGACAAACCGAAATGGTTTCTTCCAAAGCCCCACGCACCGACCCCCAACCCACCACCAATATATCGTTCGTCTCAGGCCCAAACATTTCCGGGGCTGTTAAAGCACGGCGCACGGCATGAACTTTTTCGTTCCTAACCTTATGCGAATTGTGATTAGTACCAGAAAAATAATTAACCTTACCCTGCGCGTCGGTATTTAAACCCGTAATGCGGCGCATCCCGCCTTCCGTTCCTGGATTAGTTTGTAAGGCACGCACCATGGGAATTTCCTTAGGCAAACGCTTCATGCGGAAACGTTCCAAAATAAAATCAGGAATATCTTCCACATTCTCCATCATGACAACCTTCGGCTTGGTAATAACCTTGTAACTGTTCGCCGTCTGGAAATCGCTCATGATAAAAACCGGCAAGCGTAATTTTTCAGCTAAATAACGGGCCATATGCGGCGCGTAGAAACAATCAATAACATTGGCGACCGATACTACTACCTTTGTATAATCACCATGTGAACCAAAAATTACAGAAGTCAAATCCGACTGTTCTGTTTTTGTCGGCATACCCGTCGATGGACCGGAACGCTGCACATCCAAAACAATGAGCGGCACTTCCGCAGATTGGGAATAACCGATAAATTCTTGCTTTAAGGATAAACCAGGGCCGGAGGTTGCGGTGATCGCCGGAACTCCACTGTAATAAGAACCAATAGCCGTACCAATGGCAGCAATTTCATCTTCTGCTTGATGCACCACCCCACCGTAGGACGGGAATTGTTTAGCCAAGGTATGCATAACTGACGACGCTGGGGTAATGGGATAACCAGAAAATAATTTAATACCGGCATCGATAATCCCAAGACTTAAAGCTGTATTCCCGTCGATTAAAATCTTTTCACCTTGACGCGGTGTGCTTTCCACTTGAATACGGAAGAACACCTTTTCCTTGGCTAATTGATAACCATTATGATAAAGGGTGATGTTCTTCGCCATAATCTCTGGCTTTAATTTCTTACCAAAGGTCTTCTCAATTTCTACCTTAACAATTTCCTCATCCATCCCATAAATATAGGCTAACATCCCTAAATAATACAAATTCTGCCCCTTACCACCCATTTCTTTAACGAGCGTTTGGGAGGCGCTATCCACTTCAAAAGGAATAACAGATAACCCTTCCTTGGTGCAACGCTTTAAAACCATTTCATAGGAATCTGGATTAGATTCACGATCCCCCATATCAAGCAGGATACGGCAATTAGGATTGTGTTCAAAATCATCCAAGCGGCGGTCTAATACAATTTCATGGGACGCAATAATCACGTCGGTGTCATTACCAATATTGGTCACATCGAAATCTGCGATACGGATAATAACCCCGGACAGGGCTGGACGGGAACGGGCTGGTGGCGAAATTTCCGCCGGAATCATCGGCTCAACATATACATATTTACCCAAGGCCACAAAGGCACTGAGCAAGATGTCACCGGCTTTTTGAGCACCAAAACCGGCATCCATCAATAATTCAAATCTACTGACTGAATGTTTTTCCACTGACATAAATAACCTCTTTTACTGTTATAAAATGATAAAAAATAAATAACGTCAAGTTTTTATTACTATAGCATTGCCAACACCTTTGGCAAGGGAAAACGCAGGAATAATATGGAGGATTTTAACTGTTACAACCGACGTTAACGGGGCGCAATTCTTTAAGGGTTTTCAATAAAGCCTTAGAGCCATCAGCCACCATATCTACCGGCTGTTCTTCCTGACCTAAAATCTCATCGAGGTTGATTTCTGAACGAATGGCAAAACCAGCGTCTTGAATCATGCGTAAGGTACGCGCGTTAGAAGCACCCTTGGCATTTAAGTACCCTTGCAGGAATAATGAATTGGCCGGATACAAGGCCATAACTTCCATGGAACGCAGATGCATTTCACGTCCAGCGGCTACACGAATTTCAGCTTTAGGATTTAAGAAACGGAATAAACATAAGACCCGCAAACAAAATTCCGGAGATAAACTTGCACTTTCTGTCAATTGATTACCTTCAATTGGCACTAATAAATTAACCGGAATCGACTCAGCTTTCAACGCACGCAATTCCTTAGCCACTTCTACAATATCCTTATTGCGCTCCCCCATCCCCACAATCATGCCGGAACATAACTTGATTCCAGCCTGACGTGCAGCTAATAAGGTATTCAACCGATCGGCATAGGTATGGGTGGTGCAAATGTTGGGATAATTTTCTTTGGAGGTATTTAAGTTATGATTAAGCCGGTCAAGCCCCGCTTGTTTTAATTTGACCGCCCCTTCATTTGAAACAAATCCGGTCGAAACACAGACTTCCTTGCCAGGAAATTCCTGCTTAATTTGAGATATCACCCGCTGTAACCGATCAATGCGTGATTGGCTGGCTGAACGCCCCGCAAAGACCATACAATAACAGGAAGCCCCCTTACCATAGGCTTGACGAGCTTCTTCGATAATTTCCGCATCCGGCTTAATACCATATTCTTCAATATCCGCCTTGGACGACTTAGCCTGGGCGCAATAATGACAATCTTCCTGACAATGGCCATTTTGGGCATTATTTAAGATATGTACCCGCACTTCCTTGCCAAAGGCCGCTTTACGCACCTGAAAGGCGGCATCCAAGAGAGGCAATAACTCAAGACTAGCGTCAGATAAAATCCGCTCGCAAGCGGCATTGTCCAATTCTTGGCCATCTAAAGATTGTTGAGTAAGTTGTGAATAAAACAATCGATCTGTCATAAGACCTATAATTTATCAGCCTAAATTCAATTGTCAACAGTTTCTATGATGATTGGTTTACAATTGCATCTGGGTTGGCGACACCCAAAAATTGATAGATATTTTGCATGGGCTCAATATTAAAGATTACACCCTCAACGCCCGGCGCCTCTTCCCATTGCTTAAGCATCGCAGGATCAATATTAAAATCCATATTGTCACCCCCGAATGCTGTAGCCGAGAATACCGCCTTGTTCACCTCCAATGGCAGCTTGCCAGAAGTTAAATCAATACCACCCGTATTAGCCTCAACACCTTTTAATACATCCCCAGATACACGCATACTTGGATCATTAATTAATTGAGCACTTCTCATTAAACCTTCTTTTTTAGGACTCAAATCTTGCTCAACATTAAAAATCCCACTCCTTGCCTTCTTTAAATTCATCAAGCAATCCTGACTATTGTCTAAATGGGAATCTAATATAATATCTGCAGCCGTTAAATTAACCCCGCCTAGAAAAAATAAAAAATGATTTAAATTTGACCTTATTAACCAAGACGGAAAATGCTTTGACAATTCTTGCTCCTTAATCGCAACATCCACCATCCCTATCACACGGCTTCTTCCTAATTTATTAAACGCCTCTAACGCCCTAAGGTATAACGGCTCCTTATTTTGCTTAACAAAGAACTGCCTCTCCCCCAATAACCACAAAGCACTAACCACCCCTCTCTCTAAATATTTAGACTCAGCTGATGCTGGGGCATTAATCAACCTGTTAACGGCATATTCCAAACTTGGCACTACAATATCTAAATCTGGAGAATCATTATCATATAAAAAAACATTTGCATGAATACCCATCATTATTAAATCAAATGCAACCAATCTATCCTTCCACTCACCATCCGGAAAAAGCATAATTGAATTAGACAATTTAATTAACTGATCAACATCAGTAATAAATGATGACAACGGCAAATGAAAAAACAACGAGAGATCTAATAAGCCAAACGGCCAAAGCTCTTTATTCCACTTAAGAATATTATCATTATATATTGCCAACATTTTCCTTAACTGCCCCTCCAAACTATCACCCCAGATAGCCCGTCCATTAGCCGTTTCTTGCATAATGTATATGGATAAAGCAAAAAACACACCCATCGGGTGCTCTAACTCTACTTTACGCCTTAATTGATCTTCTTTAACCTTTCCATCCTTAGCTAAAACTTGAACTAAACCATTAATAGCATCATCAAGAACGGTTTTATTTTCCTCAGAAAGATTATTGATGATTTCATAATAGATATAAAAATTATTATCCCGAAACTTCTTTCCCTTTAATAATAATTCATTAATATTATTAAGCATCAAACTCATCCCCATATCATCACTCATTGAAGAATCATCTGTCATTGCCGCATCAGGAATTAAAGCAGCATAATCTACCGGCGAATATGACTCTGTAATGTCTTCTCGAGAATCCACCTTAGACCATAAAGAAAAATCATCGAGTCCATTTATAGATAAAAACCCTTTAGATAAAACCCTTTTCCTTCTTTCCCCCTGACTTTCATCCTCCATCACCGTAACCATCCTGTCATTTAATTCCTCCTTCAAAACTATTAATGCTTTCGGCAATCTCTCTGCAATTCCTAACTCTGCTATCCGTTGCGGAAAGAAAGCTTGCCATGTAGGGACAATGATTACTTCCTCCCCCCGTACCTTTACTAATAAAAATTTATAATCTTGAAAATGCTTCTCAGCTTTTATAATCTTTAACACCCTAACATCAACAGTATTATTTTCTAAATCCTTGGCATATTCTCCACTTCTTAATATCTTTAAAAATTGAACAATAATATCGTGGCTTAATGGAGAAAGGTGAACTCTATTTCTACCATATTCTCGAGCCACATCCATGTCTCCAACAATTTCATAGGCACGATCCATTGCAGATTTTATGTAGGTCCTTAATTTTTCTATATACTCTCGATCTTTCTTACTAATCATCATTTCGTTCTGTGGTAATTGAGCGCCAGCGCTTATTACCATGGCCCGCGAATCCTTACCTAAGCCTGTTGGAAGTTTATTTGTAAAACTCATCGCTGGATCAGCCATGGATGTCATGGCCATACTCACCCCACCGGAAAAATATTTGCGAGGGATCAGCTCTTGATTGGATAAATCGGATTCTTCTTTGATGTAGTTAAAAACGCCTTTTTTGAAGGCTTGGAGGTATTGGTTATAAATGGCTTCGATGTCCCCCCCCTCCCCAACCACCCCATCCAGCGAGAGGGAATTCTTGTAACCCACACCCACTACTTTATTTTTATCTGCGTAAACCTTAGCTAAGATGCTTTTCTTGATCTTTTGTTTGTACCAGGCGGCCAAAATTAAACTATGATACACCTGACGCAAAGGGGCGAAGTTTTTGCCTTCGTTAACTTCTTGCTCTAGTTGAGGGATGACAATTTCGCGGACTACCTGAGAACCAATAGCATTAATGTCGTTCTTGTTCTGGATTCCCGCCTGCGCTGGAATGACAGTGCTTTTTTCCACTGCTAAATAATCTTGCTCAAGCATGACCTTTAATTTGGCTTCGACTACGTAGGCGACGGATTGGTTGTTCTTTTTTGGATCCCCGACAAAAACATTCCGGGATGACAATGCTGTATTTTCATAAACGATCGCTTTGGCTGGAACAATCCACACCTTATTAAACGTATTGATTGGAATATTTGTCGTGCCGAATTTCTGTTGAGCTTGTGTGTAAACCTTTTGCCAAAATTCTTTTCCCACCTGCTCCTCTGGGTAAATTAAACTCGCCGTAATTTGTTTTAATAGATAATCTTGAGCTAACAAATCGCGACCCATTTCGGTTTTGCCAAAAGCATCTGGAATAATTCTCTTCTTCTCATAGGGGCTTAAGTTAACCCATAGGTCTTTGTCTGGGACGGTTAGGCTGGCTAGGAAGTAGCGGATTAGGCGATTGGCTTCGGTTTTAAGTTGTTCTTGTTGCTGGATTCCCGCCTTTGCGGGAATGACACCATCTCCCTGGTCTAAAATAAAATCAAATTTAAAAGGGTTATTAGCATAAACCTTGATACCCTTAAGTAATGGTGGATTAAGCGGTGGACTTAAATGCACCATCACACCAGGCTTTGGTAAGACTAATTCTTGAGCATAGGCCTGCGGCAAAGGCCCAATCCCATTTATAAAGAACATTAACACAACTGTAATTAATAGCGCTTTGGGGCTTCTCATATTATCTAAAGTATGTACTATAAAACCATACTTAGCAAGGGCTTACAGCATAATACGAGAAAGCGCTTTCCTGGCCAACTTTTGAATATATTCCTTGCTTTTTAGGTACTATCGAGTATAGTTTTAGTACAGATGGTTCATTAATCTTGGCCAATTTGTGCCCTGGAGAAACAATAATGCCACAACCTATCCATAGCTTTCATATTCCAGTCATGGGGACAGCTTTTTCCATTGATACCCCTGTTAAGGTGGCTCGCTATGGCATCCATTCGGTTATTTCTCTGGTAGATGATGCTTTAATTGAGCAAATGCGCCAATTTTATGCTGAAAAAGAAGGCGAACACTACACCCCCATCACCAAATATGATGAAGATTTTCGGGCTAAACGTATTACCGCCTATCTCGACCTAGTTGACCGCATTGTTAAGAAACAATTTGCAGCCCTTAAAGCTTCCGCCTTTGAACCTTCTAGTGAAATTACCAAATATTTTGATCTTCTGGATAACGCGTCTGAACTAAAGAAAAAATACCTGCATATGCTGGCTGAAAAAGATGCTAGCCGCAAATTAGCCCTGCAAAATGAATTACGTGAAGCGATCCGTCCCGGCGATATTAATGTCAATATTATGACTAAATTAGACCGAGATAATTATGACGCTAAAGGCAATATCTTAGCCCCGGAGTTCTCTGATGGCCTCTCCGCCTTGCGTGGCTATGCCCAAAGTAGCTTAAAATCAGCCATTGTCTTCTCAGCCGGATTTAATCGCCGGCTTTATGCCTACATTGAACAATTTAAAGATTTTTATGCCGATACGACCGGCGAATTAAAAAAGCGGATTATCTTAAAGGTTAGTGATTTTCGCTCATCACTTATTCAAGGCAAATTCCTCGCCCAAAAAGGCCTGTGGATTTCAGAATACCGCATTGAATCAGGCCTTAACTGCGGCGGTCATGCCTTTGCCACCGATGGATATTTGATGGGCCCGATTATGGATGAATTTCGTAGCAAAAAAGAAGAATTAGTTGCGCAATTGCACGTGGTTTATAACAAGGCCTTGACCCTTAAGAATAAGCCTACCTCAAATCAGCCGCATGAGGTTCTTATTACCGCTCAAGGCGGGATTGGTACCGACCGGGAAGACAGATTTTTACGCACCCATTACAAACTTGATGGCACTGGTTGGGCTACACCCTTCCTGCTTTGCCCGGAAGCAACCAACGTTGACCCTGTCACCCTTGAACGTTTATGCAAAGCTACTGAAAAAGACCTATACCTAAGCGAAGTTTCTCCGCTTGGAGTGCCATTTAATAATCTACGCGACTCGCTAAGTGATTTGGAAAAAGAATTAAAAATTATGCGCGGACGACCTGGCAGCGCTTGCCCTAAGAGCTACTTGGTTTCAAACACAGAATTTACACCGCAACCCATATGCACGGCTAGCCGTCAGTACCAAAAACTCAAAATCGACCAGCTAACCGCCTTAAATCTAGATGAATCTGCCTATAAAGAACAATTTAATAATATTGTCAAGAAAGCCTGTATCTGCCATGACTTGGGTGAACCAGCACTAACCGTTAATAAAATTCCAACACGCGTACCTGGCTTCACCGCTGTGTGCCCAGGCCCTAATCTTGCCTACTTCTCTAAGGTTGTTACGTTAAAAGAAATGATTGATCATATCTATGGACGAATTAATGTCTTAAACGACACGCCGCGGCCGCATATGTTTATCAAAGAATTAGGGATGTATATTGATTACCTGCGTAAGGACATCGAGAAATCCCTCACCTGCATGAACACACAGAAAGTAAAATATTTTATTGAGTTTAAGAATAATTTATTAGCTGGGATTGAATACTACCAGGGGCTTTTCCCACAGATGACCGAAGAAACAGTAGAATTTCGTGCGAAGATGCTTAAAGATTTAGAAGATGCCCGTCAGCGCTTGATCGTGATGACCGTGGAATACGCGCAGGCCTTTACCGTCCCCTCGCCATTAATTGCACATTAATAATTAAAAATCTATACTCAAATAAAAAACCCTGTTGATTAGACAGGGTTTTTTATTGTGATAAATTAAGCGCTATTCCTAGGCGTAAATTTGTCCGCCCTTGGCGCGGAATTCCTGGGCCTTTTCTTCCAAGCCTTTATCCAAGGCTGCCTTCTCATCTACACCCTGAGCTTCGGCATAATCACGCACATCTTGAGTAATCTTCATGGAACAGAAATTAGGGCCGCACATGGAACAAAAATGCGCAACCTTGGCTCCTTCAGCCGGCAAGGTTTCATCATGAAAAGATTCGGCCGTTTCAGGATCTAAGCTTAAATGAAATTGATCCTTCCAACGAAATTCAAAACGGGCTTTTGATAAGGCATTGTCCCAGACCTGCACCCCTGGATGCCCCTTTGCTAAGTCTGCAGCGTGCGCAGCGATCTTATAGGCAATAATACCATCCTTCACATCCTTCTTATTAGGCAGACCTAAATGTTCTTTAGGCGTCACATAACATAACATCGCTGTCCCAAACCAACCGATCATCGCAGCCCCTATGGCTGAGGTGATGTGATCGTAACCGGGGGCAATATCCGTCGTTAGAGGCCCTAGCGTATAAAAAGGCGCTTCATGGCAGATGGCTAATTGCTTATCCATATTTTCCTTAATCAAATGCATAGGCACGTGCCCTGGACCTTCGATCATCACCTGGATATCATGCTTCCAGGCAATTTTCGTCAACTCACCTAACGTCTCAAGTTCACCAAATTGAGCTGCATCATTAGCATCCGCAATAGAACCCGGACGCAAGCCATCGCCTAGGGAAAAAGACACGTCATAGGCCTTCATGATTTCGCAGATCTCTTCAAAATGTGTATAGAGGAAAGATTCTTTATGATGCGATAAGCACCACTTAGCCATAATAGAACCGCCGCGGGACACAATGCCGGTCATACGCTTGGCTGTTAATGGAATATAACGCAACAACACACCTGCATGAA
>JACCDV010169423.1_pt1 | contig 22143 bp, 22 predicted proteins | sample 7446131 | NCBI WGS metagenome assembly JACCDV01 (sample SAMN15323448, study PRJNA562643) | freshwater metagenome | isolation source: river surface water | place: USA:Blue River Watershed | collected 2017-08-17
AACTTCTCTGAGCTTGCTTTTTCTCTTCTTCACTTATCGTTTCAGTTAAGATGCTACAACAATACAAAATCAAAACATTTAACACAAATTTATTTCCGAAATATTTTTTAAAATACCCTCAAAATATACTGTGAACATGAATTTATTTTGACAGTTTTGATTAGTACACCTTCGGGATCATTTTATATGGAACTTTTTTACAATAGTCACTCCAGAAAGCTTGATATTTCAATTGACACCTTAAATCATCTCTTTTAGCCCGGTCCACAAGTAAAAGCATCAAGAATACGACATAAAAATAGGGAAGAGGACTTATAAATAGCGCAGGAAGGGTCCAAAAGAACGCAGCTAAAATTTCAGGAACATAGTGAAAATGACGTGCGATCCCCCAAAATCCTGAGCAGAGCAACAAATTAGATTTCTTTTCCCCTTCTTTAGTTAAGTATTCTGCATAGATTAATTCCGGTTTTTTTCCAAAAATCAGACAGTTGCCATTTGTTGCTCTAACATGCTGTCTTTGCCGATCGGCAAAATAGTTCATCATAACAGCTGTTATCCCTAAAGCCGATAGAAGTAGAGCATCAAACATCCCTAAATGATTAGGATGATTGACTAAGAAAAGTGTTGAAGATGTATACACACCTGGAACCCATACTAGGCATCCCCAGCAAATATAATACCCTGCACGATCATGCATAATGTCAAGTGAGCTTAGGTAACCTGTTTCCCAAAGGAAAAATTTGCCGACATAAACGAGTTGTAATACAACTGCAACAACCATAGAATCGCTTAAGCCGTAGACCGAATGTTGTTTGGCTGCAAAAGAAAGTAAAATAATAGGCCAACCCATCATCCCAAATCTGCAGTTGGTAAATTGCTTCAGATCCAACTTACCGATTCTTGGATAAAGCTCTGTGCCCCAATAAAAATCTAAAACAACATTTCCATTGAGTCCTGAATCAGTACTAGAGGGTTTATAGCGCCCTTTCAAATACAAAAACAGACAAAATATCAAGCTAAAAATATTAAGCGTGGAAAGAAGAGCTCCAAAATGATCATAGACGATAGAAGGAGAAAAAAGCTTCAATCCATAACTTGCAATTCCAAAAGTAGCAAGGGTAATCAAAAAACAACTAAATCCATTTTTTTTATATATAGGCACATTTCCCATGGGTGTTATCGGCCCATAAAATGGTTTTCCCGGAACCAGCAGCATCAAAGCGATCTGAAAGCCACTAAAGCAGAGAAAAATCGACCAAGAGATTTTATTACCAAAAAAAATAGGCTTCCAAACTGTCCATACAGTTTCAAAAAAACCATTTTTTACGATTGCATCAAAAAATAATGTCAATGATCCTAAGAAATGAACATTGACGAGCCAAACTAAAAATACGATCCAAGGGGTAAATAAAATCAACGAAAGCGGCCCTAAAACTCCTCTAAAAAAAGAGTGTTTAATTTCCGCTTGTGATTGTGTTTGAAAGTTCATCCGTAACTCCATCTTTAAAAAATAAAGTTACTAGATAATGGATTTAGGTTTAATTGTTCACTAATTTTTTTTGAAGGCAGCTTGAACGGCTGCCTTCAAAAATTAAAATAGAGCAATTAGAACTAAAATCCCTGCAAAATATCCTATGATAGCTGGGAAAAAAGCTTTTTTTAGATAACCGAAAAAGTCCAACTTTTCCATCCCCATTACGGCAACACCCGACGAAGAACCGATAATCAAAATGCTACCTCCTGTTCCTGCTGCATAAGCGAGAAGCAACCAAAATGGCGCATCGATTGGGAATGTGGTCATATCGTACATCCCCATAGCAGCTGCTACAAGCGGGACGTTATCGATGACAGCGGAAAATAATCCGATTAAAGTTGCAATAATATTCACATTGCCGATCGATTGATTTAAAAATTTCGCCAAAAGATCGAGCAATTTTACAGATTGAAGAGCATCTACAGCTAATAAGATCCCTAAGAAAAAAAGAATGTTAGCCGTATCAATCTTGGTGAGAACATGTGGAACTTTTAGATGTTCCCTTGTTTGCAATTCTTTATGTAAAATATCTGTGACTAACCACAAAACACCTAGGGCAATTAAAATTCCCATAAATGGAGGAAGACCAGTCAAGTATTTGATCAAAGGGACTGAAATTAAAGAGATGAGACCAGCGACTAAAACTAGTTTTGCATGTGGTTCATATTTAACATCTACTGTCTCGGTATTGAACTGATAAGACCCTTTTGCTTGCAGCATAAAAATGCCCATCGGAATTACAAAAGAAATCAAACTGGGAAAAAACAAATAAGAAATAATTTTTCCCGATGAGATATTGTTATTGATCCAAAGCATAGTTGTAGTCACATCGCCTATTGGTGTCCATGCACCGCCTGCATTTGCTGCTATTACCACAAGACAAGCAAGTGGAATTCTCTCTTTGCTGTCAGGAATTAGCTTCTTCAAAATTGAAACCATTAAAATCGTCGTTGTCAAGTTATCGAGTACTGATGAAAGAAAAAAAGTTGTAAATCCAACTAAGACAATCATCAATTTTTTAGAACGTGTTTTAACAAATCGATTAACAACTAAAAATCCTTTATGGGAATCAATCAATTCCACAAGTGTCATAGCACCTAAAAGGAACAGGATAATTTGTGAAATGTCACTTAAGTGATGTTTCAATTCATTCATATTAGTTTCGAGCGGGGCGCTATCGCAGACAAAATAGAGTCCCCAACATAGGACAGCCATCGTTAAAGCAACTGCAGTTTTATTGACTTTGAGATGAAACTCAAAAATGATTGCAAGGTAACCTAAAACAAACAGAAGAACGATTAGTTCGTTTGATAAAAGCTCAGACATTTCAGATCAACTCCATTTTTTTTCATTAGATTAAACTGACTTAAAAAAAATTAAAAGCATTCAATTTAATCCTAATCCCACAATATCGTGCAGCCTTATCAATCCTAAAAGTGTTTCTTCCTGCATAACAGGCAAAGCCCCAACTTGTTTTTGATCGATTTTATTCTGCATAGTGGCAATTGCATCTTGTAAAGTTGCAGTTGGAGCAATCGAAAGGAAAGAGCGAGTCATATATCGTTGTACTGGGGTTGTAAAAACTTTTTCTTGATCTTGTTTAATCGCTCTACGTAAATCCCCATCTGTAAAGATGCCCTGCAATTTTTTATCTTCATCAAAAACTAAAATGCAGCCGCATCGTTTATCAGATAGCTCGACTAAAATTTCTTGTATAGGCTGTTGTAATGAACATACTGGGATCATGGGAGACTTGATCATGACATCTTGTACTTTCAAGCTAATTTTTTTACCGATATTCCCGCTTGGATGGTTGAGGTAATATTTTTCTAGGGAAAAATTTTTCTTTTCCATCAGATCTACAGCTAGTGTATTTCCAAAAATCAATTGAATAATTGTAGATGTAGTCGGGCTAAGGTCATAAGGGCAGAGTTCTTTTTCTAAAGGTAGATAGATGACTGTATCGCATAATTTGACAAGTTTACCATTATTTTGACAAAACCACCCCATCGTGGGGATTTTTCGTTCTTTTAAGAGAATCGCCAGCTGATAAAGTTCTTCAGTATTTCCACTTTTACTTAAAAAAATTACAAGATCAGGATTTGAAATCATGCCAAGATCTCCATGCAAGGCATTCATCGGTGAAAGGTAAAATGCTTTAGTGCCTATGGATGTCATCATCATGGCTAGCTGTTCAGCAGCAAGCCCGCTTTTTCCAACGCCTGTAAAGAGGATATTTCCTTGACATCGCATCAGCTGATCCGCTGCGATTTGCATCATGGATGGATCCACTTTCTCAAAAAATTGATTAATTAAATTTTTCTGCCTCATCAAAAGTGGATGCATGCTTATTCCCAAGTCGATTCTTCAAGAATCCGTTTAATTTCGGCTAAAAATCCACATCCATACATTCCATCAAGAACACGATGATCAAAAGTAAGTGATAAGTAGAGTGTTTCTCTAATGCCGAAACTATCATTTTCTAAGACAGCTACTTTTTTAGTCATAGCCCCAACTCCAACTATAGCTACTTCCGGGTATCTGATGATGGGAATCCCGATTAAAGTCCCCGACATTCCAAAATTAGTAAGTGTCACAGTTCCCTCTTTTACATCTTTGGGTTCAAGATGATGCATTTTTGCTTTCAATCCCAAATCTTGAATATTTTTAGCAATATCGATCACATTTAGGGTATGGATATTTTTAATTACTGGGACTAATACGGCTTGATCTACACTAACTGCAATTCCTAGGTTAACCTGTTTTTTAATCATAATCAGATCTTCAGCTAAAGTTGAGTTAATTAGCGGATATTGTTCGATAGCTTGGGCGATTGCATAAGCTATAAAAGCTGTCACAGTCAGCTTTACTTGATGTTCTTTGAGAACATTTTCTTTTTCTTTTTTAATGTATTTAGAAATTTTAGTCATATCAACTTCAGTAACTAAGCTTGCATGCGGAGCGCTGTAAAAGGACTTTGCCATATTTTCAGCAATAGCCTTTCTTACTGGGGACATCTTCAGCTTTTCTACAGTTAAATCTTCCATTTTTTTTGTTTGAAGAGGGCAATTTTGCTTCTCTTCTTTAAGCGTTGACTTACCATGAATAAAATTTTCAACATCTTGCTTTGTCAAACGCCCACTTTGACCAGTTGGGTTCATTTTCGACAAATCTGACATAGAGATATTAAATTCTTTTGCCAGGCGTAAGACCGCAGGAGAAAGAAATAAATTTGGTTGTTGTTGAGATTTGGAATCAGAAATCAAGGGGTTATTTTGATCTTGTTTCAAAGAGGGATCTATAGCCTTAGGTTTTTTTGTGGCTATGATGCAAAGAAGCTCTCCTACCTCTTTTTCTTGATCTTCCAACGCAAAAATATCTTCCAAATATCCTGATACAGGCGCTGGAATTTCACTGTTGACTTTATCGGTAGAAACCTCAAGCAAAGGCTCATCTAAGCTGACTGGATCCCCTTTCTTTTTTAGCCATTTGACAACAGTTGCTGTTGTGATACTTTCCCCAAGTTTTGGAAGAAATACCGATACTTTTTCTAAGGTCATATTATCCATCTGATTGATCTCGATCTTTGACTTGCGTTATGATATTTTTTTTTAAGTTCTCGATAAAATGTCGATATTCTTGAATACCGTGCTCTAAAAGAGTTTCTGTTTCTAATGAAAATAGCGCAATCGATAAATTTTCTAAACAGCTCAATTTAATAGCATCTTTTTCAGTGCAAACGAGCTGGGTGATATTTTGATTGTTTAATTTTTTGATCCATTCTTCTAAATCTTCCCGATCTAACGGTTCATGATCGGCCAAAAAAAGATGTTCTTCTACTAAGATCTTGAGTTGAAGCAAAGTATCTATAAAGCTTTTGGGATTACCAATCGCACAAAAAACAGCTGTTAATTTATTTTGATCAAATGGGAACCCATTTAGGGGTTTAAATTGAACTGGTTTTAAAAAAAAACTAAAAAGCGGGCTATAGATTTTCTTATCTGCAAAGCTTTTTTTAATTTTCAAAAATTCAGACTCTTTAAGCGGCCCCTTTATCCCAATCAAATCGACATTCTTTAAGGAAGAAAAAGGTTCGCGATAAATTCCTTGAGGAATCAAATTTTGTGGTTGAGAAAATCGATCTTTATCAAAGAGAGCGATTCTAAAGTCATATTCTAATTTTGAATCTTGTAATCCGTCATCAAAAATCGCAAGCTGCGGTTGAAAAGATTGCAAAAATTTTAATCGATCATCTACGACGTAAACATTTGTTTTGGGGAATTTAGATTGTATGAGTAAGGGTTCATCACCAACTTGCTTGAAATTTTGGATCTCTTTTAAGCAAAACGTCCCTTTTAGTTTTCTTTTATACCCTTTTGAAATGACTGTAGGTTGAAAATCTTTTAAGTCTTCGATTAACTTCAAAATAAGTGGAGTTTTTCCATTACCGCCTAAGGTGATATTACCTACGCAAACCGAACAAGTTCCGTAATTTTTTTTTAATTTTCTTAACTTTTTAATATGAATCCAAAAAAAGACACCCCATTTAAGTGGGGATGTAATGAGCAACCAGAATAAACTAGGTTTTTCAAGTTGGTTAACGATTAAAAAAAGGATCTTTTTTTTTATTTGCTTAACAAGATTTGCAAACATGGGCATGTGGCTGAATTGAGCGGAGATTAAAAACCAGCTTTTCTACAATTTCGATGATGATGTGTATGGCAGCCATATGCACTTCTTGAATACGATCAGAAGTTTTAAAACTTTCAATCACCCATTCAAGATGAGCCATCCCTTTAATTTTTCCTCCTGTCTTCCCTAAAAAGGCAATTATTTTCATCTTTTTCTCTTTTGCTGATTCGATAGCATGGATCAAATTCAGCGAATTACCGCTTGTGGTCAAAACGATCAAAATATCATCTTTATGACCAAGAGCTTCAACAGCCCTTGAAAATATGAATTCAAAGCCGACATCATTTCCCACACAACTCATATGGCCGGGGTCAGATAATGCAATAGCTGGTAACGCTTTTCTTTTTTCACGGTAGAAGCCAGTTAGCTCTTCTGCAAAATGCATCGCATCGCAAAGCGATCCACCATTTCCTGCAATCAGAATCTTTTTCCCGTTAGCAAAAGCATCTGCTATCAGGTAAGATGCATTCTCAATGAACTTCAAAGATTCCTCTTTTTGAAGTTCTAGAGCAGCGACTGCTACTTCTTTTACTGAATAAAGGATATCATTTTTCATATAGCACGCCTTCAAGATAAAAACCCATAAAAGGGACGGAGTGTAATTAAAGAATGATTTAATTACTAGATCATTAATCTTTAAGTTAATGCCATTTTTAAATTTAATAGAAAATTTGGGCAATTAACTTATTGATAATCTCTTCTCGATTGTGAATCTCATAAATGAATTCTGGATGAATAGGCTTTTCAAAATTTTGAGAAATTCCCGTCATATTTGAAACCTGACCAACTTTAGCATTTTGATAAAGATCTTTAGGATCTCTATCCATACAAATTTCTATGGGGGTATTAACAAATACCTCTACATATTTACCGTATCTTGAGATTTCTTCCCGGTTGTAACTTCTGTCCTCTTCAAAAGGAGCAATATTTGAAACAATACATATTCCACCAGCTTCGACTATTTTAGATGCTAAATAGCCAATTCTTCTTACATTAATAGAGCGGTGCTCTTTAGAAAAGCCCAACTCTTGAGCTATGTTTTTCCTAACAGAATCTGCATCTAAAATAATAATATTTCTAGAATAATTAGTTTCAACTTCTAATCGTTCTTTTAATATTTTTGCTAAAGTTGATTTGCCTGAAGCAGGGACACCAACTAAATAAAAACAGACCCCCTTTTGCGATTGATAGTAGTTACGAAGAATTTTGATTATTTCTGGATAGGAAAACCATTCTGGGATTACTTCGTTATTTTTCAAAAGCTCTCGAAATTTTGTACCAGAAATTTCTTTTATTTGTTGATCTGAGGAAATATATCTCTTTTGCTTAAAAGTATTTTCCTCTTCAACAAAAACGAATTCTTCACAAGGAACAATTTCTATTCCAAGTTTCTCTTCATACTGTTTTGCTAGCAAAAAACTTTCATCGGCCGAAAAGTAATTCGTCCCATCTCTTTTTCGAGCGGAAGGCCCCGCATGGTCCCTTCCAACTATAAAATGCGTACAACCATAATTTTTTCTGACTAATGCGTGTAATAAAGCTTCTTTAGGTCCTGCCATACGCATAGGAAGAGGAATTAAACTAAGTTTAACATTCATATCCTTAAGATACGGCAAAATTGCTTTATAACACCCCACTCTGATCGATCCTGGGACATCTCCTCTTTGGGTCACCCCAATAGTTGGCTGCAATAGCAATGCTTTATGCTCTTTATCTTTTAAAGATTCCCAGCTATTTCTGATCGCGGCTACATGAGCTCTATGAAGTGGATTTCTTGTTTGAAAACCAAGTAGTACTTGAATCTTGTTTTCATTTTTCCATTCTTTTACATCTGATGGAGATAATGTTAAAGATTGAAATGCCTCAATTTGAGTACATCTTACTGGTTTTACTTTCCCAGCAACGTAAAAATCTTGGGTATTAAGCAAATCGGCAATAAAAGGATGAGAATTATCAAGAGTTTTGAAAAGGCTTTTGATTTCTTTTTCTTTATCAGGCAAATAAATTTCTTCTAATTCCAATAAAGCAAGAGGGTGATTAGTTTCATCAACTAAATACACAGTTTCACCTATTGATATCTGTGAAGCAATTTCTGGTTTAATTCTCAAAGTAATAGGAATTGGCCAGAAAGTTCCGTCAGCAAGCTCCATATTTTCAAGACATGCTATATAGTCGGCCTCATTAAAAAAGCCATCGATAGGATCATAACCATGATTCAATATAAGTTGGATGTCATTTTTAGCAAAATCACTTACAGGGATTTTTTTTATGACTTCTGAAAAAGAAAAATTTATATGAAATAAAAAAATGGCAGTATATAAAAGCCAAACCATAAATAACCAAACCAAGCAGTTGTATTTTATCTAAGATAAATAGAAGAATCAATTTTATTATTCAACTTTATTTTTAAGTTTTTTAACACAGAGGATTAGCATGAAAAAATATTATAAAATGATATTATGGATATTCATAATATCTAATTTCAAAACAAGTTTTTCAGTTGAATTTGATCACAAAGAAAATAAAATTTCTGATAGCGATATCAAATATTTCGCAATATTAGGTGAACGTTGTTCTGGAACAAATTATGTTAGTTGTTTAATAAAACAAAATATTCCAGATTTAAAGTCAAAGGACGTTTCTGCTGAGCCAATATTGATCCCACACAAACATTTCATTCCTTGGGTGATCGGTAATTGCGATCATTTTACAAGTGTTGCAAATCAATTAAAATACACGGATGTTCTGTATATTGTATTAATTAGGGACATATACGATTGGCTTAGAAGTTTTTATATAACCCCTCACGTTGTTCATGATTCTTTAAAAACAAGTTTCCAAAAATTTCTTACATCACCTTGGTTGACTGTACCATCTGAAAGTCATTTTGATAATAACTATATAATAAAAAATTTTCATGATTTGTTTTTGGGGAAAGACAGACTTATATGGAACCAACCACTTTTTAAATGGATAAATATGATCGATGACCAAGATCCCATTACAAATAAACCATTCAAAAACATATTATGTATGAGAGAGCGAAAGTATCAAAATTATATAGCTTTTAAAAAATATGCGAACAATATCATATATGTCCGCTATGAAGATGTTAAAGAAAATCCTGAAGAATTTTTGACTTTTATAGAAAAAATTTCAAATAAGCATAAAACAGCTTATATCCCATGGACAAAATGGAAAGATTCAAATCAAACCTATAGCCCAAAAAAATATTTCGATTTTGACCATAGTCAGTTAGATTTCATAAATGAAAATGTAAATTGGGATTTAGAAATGAGTTTTGGTTATGAAAAAAAATATGACTGTAAAGAAGAAGTAGAGTTTAACTAAAAATGACGCTGAGAACTTAATCAAGTTTATAACTAGATTTAATAAAATCAGGGTTGGATTGAATTAGCATTTTTTCCGAAGTCACAGGATGAACAAATTCCAAAAATGCATGATGGAGCAAAATGCCTTCATCATGCATTTTTTTTGCACCATATTTTACATCCCCTACAACTGGATGATGAATGGCAGAAAGCTGAGCTCTGATTTGATGATATCGACCTGTTATGAGATCGATCTCGATAATCGTAGAATGCGTTTTTCTTTTAAGGACCTTGAAGGTCAAAACAGACTCAAGCGCATCTTTTTGTGGTTGATTGAATACGGCCGCTTTATGTTCATCATGTCTTAGGTAATGAACTAATTTTTTTTCATCTTGTTGAATAATCCCTTCAACTTCTGCGATGTAATGTTTTAGGATTTTTTTTTCTTTTTGCATAGCATTGAGACGAGTAAGCGCTTTAGAAGTTTTTGCAAAAAGCACAATTCCCGATACGGGTTGATCAAGGCGATGAACTACGTGTAAAAACACATCCCCTGTTTTATTATAAGCTACTTTAGCCCACTCTTTTACTCTTTTTTCTAAAGAATCAGATTCTAATTCGGTGGGCTGAGTTAAAATCCCTCTTGGCTTTTCTGCAATGACAATGTGATTATCATAAAAAAGAATTTTCACAAGATTACTTTTTGCCATGACAACACCGTTGTCTAACTGCTTCATAAAGTAGAAGAGTTGTAGCGTTTGCTACATTCAATGAATCAGCTTTACCTAACATCGGGATTTTAATCTTCAAATCAGCTTGATTCATCCATAAATCTGAAAGTCCAAGCTGTTCAGTCCCTACAGCGATCGCTATAGGTTGATTGAAGTTCTCATCTGTGTAGATCACCTCTGTATGCGGGGTTCCGGCAGCGATCAAAATTTTTCTATCTTTTAAAAACTTGAGGGCATCAATCGAAGAAAGTTCGAAAATAGGCACTGTAAATAAAGTTCCTACTGAAGATCGAACAACATTTGGATTATAAATATCCGTACAACGATCACAAACGATGACACAATCGACATTGGCTGCATCACATGATCTTAAAATAGAACCTAAGTTGCCTGGCTTTTCGATACTTTCTGCTATTAAAAGAAAAGGAAGTTTTTTAGAGTCGACTAAAGTTTTTAATTTTTCAAAAGAGGTATCAAACTGATTGGCTAATAAGATCATTCCGTCAGGACGATCTCTAAACGATAACTTCTCAAAAAGATGTTTAGAAAGTTTTGTACTTTTCACTCCTTTTTTCTCAAAAGATTGAATGAGGCTTTTTTCATTTGAACCTAGGAAAAACTCAGGACAAATAAAAAGCATATCTCCCTTGATATTCCCTTCATAAGCTCTTAGAATTTCACGATAACCTTCAACTAAAAACTGCTTTGTTTTATCTCTTTCTTTTTTATCTAAAAGTTTGATCAACTGCCTAAAAGTTGGATTTTGTGAGCTTGTAATTTCAAGCGTATTAAACATCGCTACTCCATGTTGCAAAAGTTCCAGAAGGAATCGAATACCCCTTATCAGAAGCTATTACCATTTCTCCTGAATTAAATTTTCCTTTTGGGAGTTGAAGTGCATCGATACAATTTTTTAAAACAAGACCAGTAAGTCCTGGTGTATGATTTGTAAGGCATATGAAGGCGCCATTTGGATCTAAGACACTTTTTACATGTTGTAGAAGTTCAAACAACATCTCTTCAATTTTAAATACTTGGCCTTGAGCTCCTCGACCAAAAGATGGTGGATCGAGCAAAATACCGTGATAAAAAGATCTGCGACTGTGCTCTCTTTTAATAAATTTTATTGCATCGTCGACGATCCAGCGAACCGGTTTATTTTCAAGCTTAGATAACTTGGCATTTTCTTTTGCCCAGTCGACACTTTTTTTTGATGCATCCACATGGCACACATGGGCCCCATGTTGAGCCATATAAAGAGTTGCAGCGCCGGAATAAGCAAAAAGATTTAAAAACTTGAAATTTTCCCTTCTAGGGATGAAACTTTTCATCCATTCATAATGTGCTTGATGTTCTGGAAAAATGCCAATATGCCCAAAATCTGTAGGAGCAGCTTTAAGTAACATCCCTGCAAATTCAACATTCCATGACGAAGGTGTTTTTTTGAATGATTTCCAGCTATTTCCACCATCTCTAGAAAATGAAAGGTCGGCCAAACCATTCCAACTTGAAAGTTTTTTTGGCCAAATAGCTTGTTGACAAGGTCTTTGGAGAATATATGGTCCAAAACGTTCAAGTTTTTGACCATCTCCAGAGTCGATGAGTTCGTAATTTTGATTCATGGGATAATTTGAAATTTTAAATATCGATACAAAGACGCTAATAAATAATTAGCTGTATACGATACGATAATTTCTCTTTTATTAGAAGATAGTGTTGGTAGATTGAATACAAAAGTTTGATTTTTAAAAGAGATCGCCATCAATACTGTTCCAACAGGGTTTTGGATGGTTCCTCCGTTTGGCCCTGCTATCCCTGTAGTTGCAATACTCACATCTGACTTAAAAATATTTTTAACACCTTGAGCCATCTCACTAACACAACATCTGCTAACGGCGCCTTTATTAGTTAAAGTCTCTTGCTTAACACCCAAGATATTCACTTTACTTTCATTAGAATAAGCTGTGACTGAGCCTAAAAAAACGTTTGATGCCCCAGGGATTAATGTGAGGAGCGCGCTAATTTTTCCTCCGGAGCAAGATTCTGCAATTGCTAATTTTAATTTTTTTTCTTCGAAAAGTTTTAAAACAGCCTCTTGAAGATTCGTGGATTCTTCAGCGATTGACTCTCTAAATTCTTGTTTAAAAGTCTCGACTGCAGTCCTAAAGCTTCTTTCATTTTGAGAAGAAACATACACTTCTAAAAAACCATAATTTGGATAGATTCCTAAATAGAGATTAGAATCATTTTTAATCAGTTTTTTCAACAAAGGATCTACTTCGTGCTCCCGTTTAAGTAGGACTAAAAAAGTTTGTGAAAACAATTTTGGCAGCTTAAATTTCTTTTTTAAGAAAGGGGTCACTTCTTCTAAAAACATCGCTTGCATTTCTTGTGGGACACCTGGTAAAAAAATAGAAATTTTTCCATTTTTTTCTATTGCAAATCCAAAAGCAGTTCCGATCGAATTTTTTAATAAAGTTGCATTTTGTATCTGTTGCGACTGCTCTTCAATCGTCGTGAGATTTAAAAATTTTTCTTTTAAAAATGAATAAACCTTTTCAGATTTTTTAATCGGGCTTTTTGTGATCTCACTGACAATTTGTTTTGTCAAATCATCACAAGTAGGTCCAAGTCCCCCGGAAAAAATAGAAAGATCATACTTCTCTAAAGCTTCTTCAATCACGTTTTTTAACTGATGGGGTTCATCATGGATAACAAGATGCCTGGAAACAGCAAATCCTAAAATTTCGAGATTTTTTGAAATAAAATGACTATTAGTGTTGACGATCATCCCCTTTAAAACCTCAGATCCGATTGCAACATATTGGACTTTCATATTTCCATCTTTAACTTTTGATAGCGTGAAAGAGTTTTGATTTGATTAAACAACTCTTGAGTTACACGAATCGTAGATTTTATGCTACCAGAAGGGAGATGGAAAGTAATGAGCTGCGTTTTATCTCTTAAGAAGGAGACAAACTTTTTGAATAACTGCGCATTTTGGCTATCTTCTTCTTTGAGCCCATTTTTAATCTGATTATCTTGATCGATGAAAAGTTGTGGGAATAGAACCTGCAGACCTAAGTATGTAGTTTCTTTGCCAAGCGTGAAATGAATTTTTTGATCGATACCTATAATAAAACTTAAAAGTTGAAATTGCATTACTGGTTTTATCGGCTTAAAAATTTTTTTTCCATGTTGAAGTTCTTGGTATCCAAAAGCATCTTGCGTTAAACTAAAAGCCCCAGACAAAGGGATACGTATATCGTTTACATCTTGAATTTCTTCAATAAGTAAGCGCCTTTCATAAATTTTATAGGCAGATAAAAAGTCATCTAAAGATGGGAGCTTTTCAGCTTTTTCAAAAACTTTTCCTACTGGCAAATAAACGAGCTCATTGAATTCAGAAAAAAATCGCCTTAGATCATCAGATGAAATAAAAAACTGATGTTTAATAAATTTAGAAGCTTTTAGCCCTTGATCTTGGGATATTTTAGAAAACATATAAGGTCACTACACTTGAAATTTTTTAAATCTCATGACGATCCATACTTCTTTCAAAATATAAAAGGCAGCGCCGATCGAAATAAAGGTATCAGCGAGATTAAAAAGAGGAAAAGGGTACCCATAAAAATGAAAGTTGATGAAATCGATTACATAACCTTGCCGATAATTATCGATCAAATTTCCAAGGGCTCCGCTAAAAATCATTAAGAGGACCGTATCCTCAAAATGTCGCAAAGCCTTACTCTCTTTAATCACTAAAATATAAAAAAGAACGATCAAAAGAGCGCTTCTTAGCACGAGTAAAAATGTGGGGTATTCATTTAATATCCCGAAAGCTGCCCCAGAATTTCGAACAAATCCTATTGAAAGATCGATCCCGCCTAAGAAATCCTTAAAAATCCCTAAGCCTCCATATGGGTAAGTGGAAGAATATACTATTTGACCTTCAAAAAAATGGCGCGTCAATTCTTTAGTTAATAGATCTGATGCAATCAAGATGATCAACCATAAAACCAGCCACCGACTTTTAATGATCTTCAATGTAATAAGCCTTTTTCAAATTTTTCTTGAGAAGCAACAGTCATTGTCGCATATGGAATCGCTTCAAGGCGTTTTAGAGGGATTTCATCTCCCGAGACATCACACACACCGTATGTCCCTTCCTCGATTTTTTCTAAAGCGCGCTCTATAGAGTATAACACTTTAAGCTCTTTTTCTGATAGTTCGATGCTAATTTGCATATCGAAATCATCTGTCCCTTGATCTGCTTGATGCTGTGAATGGGCAGCGACGGAATCGATGGCCTTCATATCATCTTTGGTACCTCTAAGAATCGATGTGTACTGTTTTTTCAAATTTTCTAAACGTTTTTTAAACTCTTCAACTTGCTCTTTTGATAACGGCATATTCCCCCCTTTATTTTAATCAACCTTTTTTTAAGCTTATATCATCGTAAGATGCTGTTTGTATGGCATCAATAAGCTCATCCATATCTTTAAATCGACGATAAACGCAAGCAAAACGAATATAGGCAATAGTGTCTAACAATTTCAATTTTTGCATCACGATTTCCCCTATTTCCACTGTATCAATCACCTTATATTGTTTTTCTGCAATCATGGAAGCAATCTCTCCCGATAAAGCCAAAACTTGTTCATGGCTAACCCTAGTATGGCGGCAAGCTTGAGAAATCCCTAAAATCAATTTTTCCAATCTAAAATCTTGATAGGTCCCGTTTCTTTTTCTCACTTGTATTGACACATCGATTGTTTCGAAAGTAGTGAACCTTTTTAAACATTTCAAACATTCTCTTCTTCTTCTAATAGCATTTGTATCTGTTGCAATACGAGAATCTGTAACTTTCGATTCTAGATGACTACAGTATGGACATTTCATAACGAATACTCAATTTGGAATGACATAGCTGGTCTTTTTAAAAACTCAGACTTAAAACCGCAATGTTTTTTTATTTTTTTATAAAGAAAAATGAAAAAGCAAAGAAAATGGATCAATTTTTACAATTTCTTTTTTTCTTAATTTTTCTTAATTTTTGAATGATCATCGGAACCAAAACTGCAGGCGCACCTAGATAAAATGCAGAACGCAGCGATGGAGTCCAAAGAACCACTAGAAGACAAAACACCTGTAAAATGATAGCTAGGTAAGTAAACATGGGGAAAAATGGCACTTGGAAAAATTTTTTAGATTTTTCAATCAGTTCCTCTTTCATTTTTCTTCTAAAATTCAGTTGAGACAAGCAAATTGAAATCCAACAAATTGAACCGGTAAATCCCGATATCGCAAGCAAGTTTGCATAGAGATTATGTTCTCTAAAAAAGAAAGAAAAGATCAAGACACTCCACATCCCAAATAACGTAAAAAATGTGGAATTAATCGGTATTCCCTGATGATTAATTTTTTTTAAAAATTTAGGGGCTATCCCCTTTACAGAGAGAGCGTGTATAGATCTAATAGTTGCATAAAGTCCACTATTAGCTGATGAAAGTGCCCCTGCTATGATCAAAAATCCAAATATTTTTCCAATTTTGACAAAACCATATTGGTTAAGTGCGATAGCAAATACACTTCCTGTTAAACTAGAAGATTGCCAAGGAAAAATCAAAGCGATTAAAAATGTTGGGATTAAATAGAGTCCAACAATTCGATAAGTAATACTTTTTAATGCTAAGGGGATATTTTTCTTAGGATTTTCAGACTCTGCTGCACTCAGCCCTATGATCTCAGACCCTTGAAAATTTGAAAGTAAAATCACCATGTTTACAAATAAAATTGTAATTCCATTTGGAAATAATCCCCCCTCTTTTAAAAAATAGCGATCGCCTATAGGACTTGAAGAGGTATTACCGATCCAACCAAAAAAAATACCGATTGCAAACATGGTAAATCCAATAATCAAAGTTAATTTGATAATAGAGAGCCAAAATTCAAGTTCTCCAAAAGCTTTGACATGGATTAAATTAATCAAAGTAATCAGAAGAGCAAAAGCGCAAGCCCAAAAATAAATAGAAAATTCAGGGACTGCCCGATTCATTAAAATGCCACCAGCTACGCACTCTGATGGAACGTAAACCACCCAATTAATCCAATAAGACCAGCCTACTCCACTCGCCCAACTTTTTGAAACAAATCTTTCAGCAAATGTGATGAAAGATCCAGGCGCCGGATTTAAAATAGAAAGTTCAGCTAAACAAACCATCGTCATATAAGTGATAAGTCCACCTAGAGCGTAAGCTAAAAAAGCGCCTGGACCGATTTGATTCAGAACATATCCAGTTCCTAAAAAATAGGAGGATCCAATAATCCCTCCAAGAGCGATCAAGTTGACATGCCTACTTTTTAAAGCGCGATGAAATTTACCCTGTTTCATTTTGAACAACTTTTATTCTAAAATAATAAATTATTGCATATCACCGCAGAAGTATTTATTAAAGACAATAATCTTAACTTTTAGATTAAAAATTAAAACAAGATCGCATTTTTAAAACGACCCATGAGTAGGCATCTTCATCGGCATCAAATTATAGTTTAAATTATTCATAATCCACATCGATCCTCCAACGACAATCAAAATTACCACAATAGCAAATAATAAAGAAATCGATGGCCATTTTGGTTTAGACTCCATCCCGATCTGCAAAAATAAAACTAACTGGATGATTGTTTGAAAAATTGCCAAACCGAAAACTGAAATCGCAAATAAATCCCCTGTTAAATGGGATCGATCAGCTGCCCGATAGAGGGCAAAAGTGATGACTAAAGAAACAAAAAAACCTAAAACTACTGGCTTATAGCTGACATTCCATCCATGATTTCGATCGATCATACTGCACCTCTATTGATAAAGTAGACAAACGCGTAGATAAAAATCCAAACGATGTTTAAAAATTGGAAAAACATTCTCAAGCATGAAAGTCTTAAAATGCTCTCTTTAGAAACCCCTTCTTTAAAAACAGGGATCAAAAGCACAGGAATCCAAATTAATCCCAATATTACATGCAATCCATGCGTTCCTAATAAAGTAAAAAAAGCAGATAAAAAAGCGCTTTTTTCCCAATTATTTCCTGCACTTATCAACCGATAAAAGTCAGCATATTCTAACCACATGAAAATACAACTGAATAAAAACGTTAATCCAAAGGCGATCAGAACATGCTCTTTATTTTTTCGATGAGCTGCAGCTCCGCCGATCCCTGCAGCTGATGCTATGAGCAACATCAGAAGCGATTGCAAGAAAGCGAAATCCCCGTCAAATAGTTGCATTGCATTTGGCCCACCGTGAATCCGGTTGCCTAATACAATATAAGTTGCAAATAAGACGCCAAAAAGAACGAAGTCAGTAACTAAAAAAAGCCAGAATCCCAAAACAGTTTTTGAATAATGATCATGGTAAGGATCCGGATATTGAGGCTGATGCTGTTGTTGTGTCATGTTTAAGACCTATTTTCTATAGATTCTATGATTTTCTCTGATAGATCATATTCACGGTGTTTTTGATATAGAGGTAAAATACATCCCGCTAAGATCCCCATAACGCCTAATATAGCCAACCAAAAGATATGCCATACCATAGCGAAGCCAAAAATAAAGCTGGCTGCACCGACAAAAAAACCATATGGAGTATTGGAAGGCATATGTATTTTGTGATAAGGGCTTTTATTTTGAGTGATTTTTTTTTGTTTTTTAATCCAAAAATCATCTCGATTTTCTACCTGTGGGGTATGAGCAAAATTATAAAAAGGGGGTGGAGAAGTTGTGGACCATTCTAATGTTCTTCCATCCCAAGGATCTCCTGTCGTATCTAAATTTTGCTTGCGATTTTTGATACTGACAATCAGTTGTAATATTTGAACACCCAAACCTAAAAATACAATTAACGCCCCGATAAATGCGATAATAAAAAGAGGCTGCCATTCCGGAATATCGTAATGATTTAAGCGTCTTGTAGCTCCCATAAAACCCAATAAATATAGAGGTGTAAATGCGATCAAAAAGCCGATCAACCATAACCAAAAAGCTAATTTTCCTAATTTTTCATCTAGCTTAAAACCAGCAAATTTAGGGAACCAATAGGTATAGGCTGCAAAAAACCCGAATACAACACCGCCAACGATTACAAAATGAAAATGTGCAATTAAAAATAAAGAATTATGCACTTGATAATCTGCAGCGGGGATCGACATCAATACGCCAGCGACTCCGCCGATTGTAAACACACATACAAACCCTAAAAACCAATACATCGGTGATTCCAATTTGATCTTTCCTTTCAACATGGTAAAAAGCCAATTAAAAATCTTAACACCTGTCGGGATGGCGATAATCATCGTCATAATCCCGAAAAAAGTATTGACCGCAGGCCCTGCCCCCATCGTAAAAAAATGATGAAGCCAAACTAAAAAAGCTAAAACCGCAATCCCTGCTATTGCCCATACCATAGTGACATAACCAAAAAGTCTTTTTTGAGAAAAAACAGGTACAATTTCAGAAAACACCCCAAAAAGAGGCAATATCAAAATATATACCTCCGGGTGACCCCAAGCCCAAAATAAATTGACATACATCATAGGATTTCCACCAAAATCTTCTGTAAAGATTTTAGTAAAAATCAATCGATCCGTTGAAAGCATAGCTGCTGTGGCGGTCAAGATAGGGAAAGCGAAAATCACTAATATCATCGTCGCGAAAGTAGCCCACACAAATACTGGCATTTTCATCAGAGTCATACCAGGGCATCTCATTTTTAAAATCGTAACGAGAAAATTGATCCCTGAAAGTAAAGTCCCAGCACCTGATATTTGAATCGTCCATAACCAGTAATCAACCCCAACTCCCGGGTTATACCTTATCCCTGATAAAGGGGGATATGCAGACCAGCCGGTCCCTGCAAAATTCCCGATCATCAAAGAACCAAGAATATAAAAAGATGCGAAGGTAAATAACCAAAAGCTTAACGAGTTTAAAAGTGGGAATGCGACATCTCTTGCTCCGATTTGCAAAGGGACAATCAAATTGATCAACCCAAATACAAGCCCCATCCCTACAAAGAAAATCATTGTAACGCCATGAGCTGTAAATATTTGCTGATAGTGATCTGCTCCTAAGTATCCGAGAGAATCCCCCATAGCCATTGCTTGTTGCGCTCGCATCATTACGCCATCAACTAATCCTTTAACCATCATTACAGCTGATACGATGATGTACATGATACCAATCTTTTTATGATCTACACTTGTAATCCATTCATTCCACAACCACTTCCATCGTCTTTTATAAGTTACAAGTGCAACTAAACCTAAAAGACCGAAAATCATGGACAAATTTGCCATATTCTCAATCATGTCGTGTTTAAAAGCGTCTAGTGTCAATCTTCCAAACATAATTTTTCCCTAATTCGCAAGTTAAAGATTTAATATTTAATTTCCAGGCGCCATATACTTCATTAAGATGGAATCAAAAAGCCCTTTATCTTTTAGAACATAAGTCGAAGCAGGAACGTTCATGGTAGGCTTTACAAGATTTTCATATTCTTTTTTTCCAAAACCTTGAGAGCTGCTTTTAACTGAGCTAACCCAACGGTTAAAGTCTGAATCAGAAGTGACTTTTGCTTCGAAAGTCATTCCAGCAAAACCTGTACCGCTAATATTCGATGAAAGCCCTCTATAGCTTCCAATTTGATTGGCAATTAAATTTAAAGTGGATCGCATTGCAGGCATAGCATAGATTTGCCCCCCTAGCTGCGGGATCCAAAATGAATTCATGGGGGCGTCAGCAGTAATTTCAAATTTTACAGTTGTATCAACGGGAAACTGGATGTAATTGACAGTTGCTATTCCTTCTTCCGGATAAATAAAAAACCATTTCCATTGCAAAGCAACGGCTTGAATGACTATCCCCTTTTTAGTAGACTGTATCGGTTTAAACGGACTTAATTCAAAACTTGATTTCCAAGTAATAACCGCAAGGCAAATAATAATGACTATTGGAACACCCCACCAAAAATATTCCGCAATTGCATTATGTTCCCAATCAGGTGTATGGGCTGAGCCTTTTCCTTCTCTGTATCTCCATGCAAAATAAAAAGTCATAAAAAATACGGGTATCACTACAATCAGCATCAATTCAGAAGCTGTGATGATCAAATCTCTCTCTTTTTCAGCTATCAAACCCTTAGGTTCTAATACGGCTATATTAGAATTTTTGATATAGATTGTTGAAGCTGCTGCTATACCGATCAAAAGAAGCACAACGATTAAAATCTTGAATAATTTCTTCATTTTATTCCCTAAAGGTAACAAACCTTAATGTCTCTAAGAGTATGAATAACAAAAATACTTGTTGATTTTTGTTCTACATCAAACAAATAACGATGTCTAGTTATTTTTAAATTAATTTTTATTAAATAATAAAATTTATGAAGGTAATTTTTGTAGACATAAGAATAGGTCTCAGTTAAAAGGAAAATTTATTTTAAGAATATTTTACGTTTTCGAAAAAGAGGATAAAAAATGATTAAAGATTATATTCAATTGATGAAACCTGGAATCATCATAGGGAATTTAATCACTTCAATGGGTGGATTTCTTTTAGCCTCTAAGGGACATTTTGAATATAAATTTTTTTGGATGATATTGGGTTTATCCCTAATCATCGGTTCAGGTTGTGTTTTTAATAATTATCATGATCGTAAAATCGATGAAAAAATGAACCGCACGAAAAATCGGGCTTTGGTAAAAAAAACAATTTCTCCGATTCAAGCGTTAATCTTTGGGACTTTTCTCCTTATCATCAGTATTGTAATTTTAGGCCTGAAAACCAATTTTTTGACTTTAGTTACCGCTTTAATAGGGTTTATCGTTTACGTTTTGATTTACAGCCCTTTAAAAATACGATCAGTTCACGGAACTTTAATTGGAAGTGTTGCTGGGGCTATTCCACCTGTTGTTGGATATGTAGCTTACAGTGGACGTTATGATCTGGGAGCATTTTTGTTATTTTTGATAATAACTTTTTGGCAGATGCCCCATTTCTATGCTATTTCAATTTATCGATTAAATGAATATGGCGAAGCTAAAGTGCCTGTTTTACCAAGAGTAAAGGGACTAATGGCCACAAAAAAACAGATATTTTTATATACATTTCTTTTTTTAATTGCTGTAATTTTACTGAGTATTACCGGATACACATGAATTTACTATTTAATAATTGCTTTATCAGCAGCATTCTATTGGCTAATATTAGCTTTTCAGGGGTTCAGTTCTAAATGTGATATCAAATGGGCTAAAAAAATGTTCCGCTTTTCTTTAATTATTGTGATTTTGATTAGTTTTATGATGTCCGTTGATCACACTTTTTAAAACAGTTCTATCATAATTTTACATATAGAATCAACCTGAGTTGCCGCCCCACAACTAGGGGATTGCGTTGCAGTTTTGTTCAAAAAGAAAGAAAAAATTCAGGCTTAAGCTTGGATAGGCATTGATTTAAATACAACAGAATATTAGTGTCTACCATCCAAGCCCTTTTTCGATAAAGTATTACAGTTAGGGAATTGCTTCTAATCGGATCCACTGAACACTTCAAAAGAAAACTATGAAAGTTATTGATTTTGCTTTAGCAATTTTTTATTTGATATGTAGCAGTTTAAATGCTATGGCCAAAGATATTTATCCTCTTCTAGAAGGTAAAAGTGCGCAAGAAAGGTTAGATATCCAAAATGAATTTCATCGAGATATTCTTATCAAGGCATTTCAAGAAATATCATCTATTGTAAATATAAATGGCATTACTATTGTAGATTTTGGATGCGGGACCTCTAGCGCTTACCCTG
>JACCDV010749586.1_pt1 | contig 22136 bp, 22 predicted proteins | sample 7446131 | NCBI WGS metagenome assembly JACCDV01 (sample SAMN15323448, study PRJNA562643) | freshwater metagenome | isolation source: river surface water | place: USA:Blue River Watershed | collected 2017-08-17
CGCTCCGATGCCAGGATCGCCAGGCACACCTCCATCGTCGCGCGTGACCAGGTGCCGCCATGCAGCGGCGCGCGGCCTTCGCGCGCCACCGACCACAGCTCGTCGATCACCTCGGCGCGCGGCACGGCGGGAAGGGGCAGGCGCTCCAGGCGCACGCCTTGCGCGTCGTGCACCTCCACGCCCCAGGGCGTCAGGCGCAGGTCGGCGCCGTCGCAGCTGACGATCACCGGGCCAAAGTGCTGAAAGGCCTGGGGCGCTGCGGCCGAAGCCGGCACATAGGCCGCGCCGCCGTAATTGCGCTCGGCCTTGAGCCGGGCCTCCTCGGCCTCGTCGGCCGCCTGGGCCAGGCGCCTGCGCGTGGCCTGGTGCGCCCCGTCGCTCTTGCGGCCACCGAGCTCGCCCATGCCGCCCATCAGCGCATCGCTGTCATAAAAGCCGTAGCCGTTGTAGCTCAGGTTGGCGACCACGCCGTCGTCAAAGTCGATCAGCGCGTTGTAGGCACCCTCGGTGGGCCGCTGCGGGTCCCAGCGGCCGGTGCGGGCGACCACCGAGCGCGCCAGCCCACCGGCCAGCAGGCGCACCACATCCACCTGGTGCGCCGCCTGGCTGTGCACCACGCCACCGCCACGCGCGGTGTCCAGCTCCTCGGGGCGGCGCGGCCGGTACAGGAAGTCGGTGAAGTTCATCGCATGCACCATGCGCACGCGGCCATAGCGCCCGCTGTCAATGAGCTGGCGCGCCTGCCGCACCGGTGCGTTGAAGCTGTGGCTGTGGCCCACCACCAGCTGCGTGCCCGCGCGCTCGCAAGCCTCGATCATCAGCGTGGCCTCCGCCAGGCTCAGCGCCATGGGCTTTTCCACCAGCACATGCTTGCCGCAGGCGGCCGCCAGGGCCACGTGCTCGGCATGCAGCGCATGCGGCGTGGCCACGTACACCCACTCCACCTGCGGGTCGGCGCACAGCGCCTGCACCGACGCATGGGCCGTGCCCTGGAACTCGGCCGCGAACGCCGCCGTGGCCGAAGGGCGCGGGTCAAACGCTGCCACCAGCTGCACGCGGGGATCGCGGGCCAGCGTGGGCAGCATCAGGGTGAAGGCCCGGCCCAGGCCGAGCACGCCCAGGCGAATCGGCTGCGCGTTCACAGGTCGAGCACCAGGTGCGCGCTGCGGGCACGGGACACACAGACCATGATGTGGTCGCCGCGCTCCTCGGGCAGCAGCACCTGGTCGCGGTGGTCCGCCTCGCCGCCGAGCAGGCCCACTTTGCACGAGCCGCAGGTGCCGCTTTCGCAGGAGCTGGGCACCGCCACCCGGTTCTGATGCAGCACCTGCAGCAGGGTCTGGCCCACCTCCACGTGCAAGCGCGTGCCGCTGCGGGCCAGCTCCACGTCAAAGGGCTGGTCCTCGGCCTTGGCACCGGCATCGCCACCAAAGCTCTCGAAATGGATCGCGCTGTCGGGCCAGTGCCCGGTCATGTCGCGCACCGCATCCATCAGGCCCCGGGGGCCGCAGCAGTACACATGCGCGCCGCTGACCGGTTTTTCGAACACCGGCCAGAGGTCGAGCGAGCGCGCCGGGTGGCCGTGGTCGTGGTGGATGCGCAGCTACGCGCCAGGGGCCAACTCTGCCAAGGCCTGGGCAAAGGCGGTGGACTCGGCATCGCGCGTGAGGTAGATCAGCTTGAACGGGCGGTCGCCTTCGGCCTGCAGCTGGCGCACCATGGCCATGATGGGCGTGATGCCGATGCCGCCGGCCACCAGCACGAAGCTGCGCGCCTTCTCGCTGAGCGCAAACAGGTTGCGCGGCTCGCCGACCCACACCGTATCGCCCTCGGCCACGCCATCGCACAGGCTGACCGAGCCGCCACGGCCGCCGGCCTCGCGCTTGACGGCGATTTCATACAAGGCGCTGTCCTGCGGATCGCTGCACAGCGAATACTGGCGCATCGCCCCGCTGGGCACGCGCAGCGGCAGGTGGGCGCCGGCCGTAAATGGCGGCAGGGGCGCGCCCTCGGGGTGGCGCAGCTCGAACAAATAAATGTCGCGTGCGATCTGGGTCTTGCGGTTGACCCGCAGGGGACGAAGTCCGGTCGTTTCAAGGGAGTTCATAAAACACTTCAGGGGGTTGCACCATTGACAGAAATCAAACAAGTCATCAACAATCCATCATCTTAGCCGTCTAAGAATAAACCATCCTCATAAACCCGGAGACACCCATGAAACGCAGAAGCTTTGCCGCCCTGAGCCTGGCCCTGGCCGGCCTTCCCCTGGCCGCTGGCGCCCAGGCCTTTCCTTCCAAGCCGATCAAGTTCATCGTGCCCTATGCGGCCGGCGGCCTGCCCGACTCGGTGGCGCGCATCGTGGCGCAAAAGCTCACCGAACGCCTGGGCCAGTCGGTGGTGGTGGACAACAAGCCCGGCGGCAACGGCGTGGTGGCCTACCAGAACCTGATGGCCGGCCCCAACGACAACCACACCTTCATCGTCTCCGACGGCTCGATGCTGTCGATCACGCCACTGATCAACAAGTCGGCCACCTACGCCGTGGGCAAAGACCTGGCGGCCGTCTCGCTGATCGCGCGCTCGCCGCTGTTCCTGGTGGCCCATCCCAAGACCGGCGTGAAGAACCTGCGCGAATTCGTCGAGAAGGTGCGCGCCAATCCCGGCACCTACACCTACGGCTCCTCGGGCATCGGCAGCACACACCACCTGAGCATGGAGGCGCTCAAGGCCGAGCTCAAGCTGGACGTGCGCCACATTCCCTTCCGGGGCTCGGGCCAGTCGGTGCCGGCGCTGCTGGGCGGCCAGGTCGACTTCCTGTTCTCGGCGCTGCCTTCCATGATCGGCTTCGTCAAGAACAACCAGGTGACGCTGCTGGCCAGCAACGAAGGCAAGCGCTCGCCCCAGGTGCCCGACGTGCCGGCCATTGCCGAGCTGGTGCGCGGCTATGACTTCTCGGTGGCCATTGGCGTGCTCGCGCGCGCCGGCACCTCGCAGGAGGCCATTCGCCGCCTGTCCGACGACATTGCCTGGGCGGTGCGCCAGCCCGACGTGATGGACAAGTTCAGCGCCGCCAGCATCGAGCCGGCCGGCCTGGGCCCGGAGGGCTATGCCCGCGAGATCGCCCGTGAGAACGAGGCCATGGCCAGGGCCGGCAAGGCGGCCGACCTCAAGGCTGAATAAGTGGACCTGGCGCTGACGGCAGGCACCCTGGTTCTGGCCGCCACCGCCGCCCTGATGCTGGTGACCGGCGGCGTCGTCAAGGGCGCGCTGGGCGTGGGCCTGCCGCTGGTGTCGGTGCCCATGCTCTCGCTGCTGGTGCCGGCGCCCCAGGCCATGGGCCTGCTGGTGGTGCCGGTGCTGCTGTCCAACATGATCCAGGTCTGGCAGGGCGGCCGGCTGCGCGAGGCCCTGCGGCGGTTTGCGCCGCTGATGCTGGCGCAGCTGGTGGCCACGCTGCTGGCGGTGTACTGGAGCCAGCAGCTGTCGGTGCGGGCGCTGAACGTGGCGATTGCGGTGACGGTGGTCTCGGCCGTGCTGATCATGGCCTTGCAGCCCAGCGGCCAGGTGCCCGAGCGCCACCAGGGCTGGGCCGGGCCGGCCGTGGGTGCGATTGCCGGCGCGCTGGGCGGGCTGTCCTCGCTGACCGGGCCGCTCCTGATCACCTACCTGATGGCGCTGCGCCTGCCGCGCGAGACCTTTGTGGGCAGCATCAGCCTCATCTACTTTTTTGGCGCCGTGCCCATGTACGCGGCCATGCTCTGGTGGGACCGCTTTGGCTGGACCGAGGTGGGCCTGTCCTGCCTGGCCATGGCGCCGGTCTATGCCGGCATGGCCCTGGGCACCCGGCTGCGCGGGCGCATGAGCGAGCAGCTGTTTCGCCGGGCCTTGCTGGGCTTTCTGGTGCTGCTGTCCATCGTGCTGGTTTTCAAATGACACACCCCTCCTCTGCGGCCCCCTCGGCCGAACCGGCGCCGCCAGCGCTGCGCTGGCACGACGGCCTGCTGCTGGGCCACGCGGCCATGGATGCCACCCACCAGGCCTTCGTGCACAGTGTGCAGGCGCTGCGCGAAGCCGGCGATGAGCAGCTGCCGGCCCTGCTGCAGGCGCTGATCGCGCATGCCGAGCAGCACTTCGGCGACGAAGACCGCTGGATGGCGCAGACCGACTTTCCCGCGCGCCAGTGCCATGTCAACGAACATGCGGCGGTGATGCAGTCCCTGCACCAGGTGCAGGCGCTGCTGGCGCAGGGCGACACTGCCGTCTGCCGCCGCCTGGGCGACGAGCTGGCGCGCTGGTTTCCCGGCCATGCCGACTACCTGGACGCCCCGCTGGCGCACTGGCTGTGCAAGCGCCGCTTTGGCGCGGCGCCCGTGGTGCTGCGGCGCCGGCTCACGGGGCCCGAAGAAACAGCCGCTTGACCAGCGCGCGCATCCACTGGTGCGCCTCATCGCGCTCGGTGCTGCCGTGCCACAGCAGGTGCACCTCGTAGCTGGGTGCGTCCTCGATGCGGTAGGCCTTCAGGCCCTGGCGTGCGGCCAGGTCCAGCGCGTACATCTGCGGAATCAGCGCCAGGTTGCCGCTGCCGCGCACCAGGTCGGCCACCGCGCCGAAGTGCCGGGTGCGCAGCGCAATGCGGTCCTGCAGCCGCATGCGCTCGAGCATGGCCTCCACACTGCCGTGGTAAGTGGCCAGCGGCGAGACCACCACGAAGCGGGCACGCCCGAGCTGCTCGCGGCCAAGCGGCCCACGGCCGGCCGGCGATGGCCGCCACTCGGGGGAGGCCACAGCCATGAAATGCTCCTTGAACAGCCGCTCGCGCCGGATGCCCCGGTGCTGCGCCTGCAAGATGCCGATGGCCAGGTCGATGTCGCGCGACTCCAGCGCGCCCGAGACCTGCGGCGCGGCCACCGCCACGTTCGACAGCCGCGCCCGGGGCGCCTGCTCGCCCAGGGCCTGGGCGATGCGCGGCATGAACAGGATCTCGCCAAGGTCCGACAGCGACAGCCGCCAGTGGCGGTCGGCCTCGCGGGGGTCGAAGGGCTGCTGGCGGGCCAGCAGGTTTTCCATGGCCTGCAGCTGGGCCTGCATGGCCGGCGCCAGCTGCTCGCACAGGCGCGTGGGCTGCAGCCCGGCGGGCGAACGCACGAACAGCTCGTCGTCAAAGAAGCGGCGCAGCCGCGCCAGCGCGTTGCTGGTGGCCGGCTGCGACAGGTTGAGCGAGCGACTGGCCAGCGTGACCGAGCCGCTGCGGTGGATCGCCACCAGCACGCGCAGCAGGTTGAGGTCGAGCTGCTGGAAGTTCATTTCAAAACGATATCAGGGTTCTCACTGATTATTCACCAAACCAATGTAGCGCATTGACACATTCCATTTGCCCACCCTGGCCGGGCTGCCTACAGTGCGCTCGAAAACCCATCCGGGCCGCCCCGCGCGGGCGCGCCCTTGCCCAACACGAGGAGACGGCCAGCCATGGCAGAGCGATCGTTTGCCACCGAGGTGCAAAAGCTGCGTCTGGCCGCCGGCGAGGAGTTTCACGGCGAAGGCATCCTGGCCGTGACCAAGGCGCTGCTGCAGTCGGGCGTGTCGTATGTGGCGGGCTACCAGGGCGCGCCCATCTCGCACCTGATGGACGTGCTCACCGATGCCAACGACATCCTCAAGGAGCTGGGCATCCGCTTCGAGCACAGCGCTTCGGAGGCCACGGCCGCAGCGACGCTGGCCGCCTCGGTGCACTACCCGCTGCGCGGCGCGGTGACCTTCAAGTCCACCGTGGGCACCAACGTGGCCTCGGACGCGCTGGCCAACCTGGCCTCCGGCGGCGTCAAGGGCGGCGCCCTGCTGATCGTCGGCGAGGACTACGGCGAGGGCTCGAGCATCATGCAGGAGCGCTCGCACGCCTTTGCCATGAAGTCGCAGGTCTGGCTGGTCGACCCCCGGCCCAACCTGCCAAGCATCGTGCGCGCCGTGGAAAAGAGCTTCGAGCTGTCCGAGGCCAGCAACACGCCGGTGATGCTGGAGCTGCGCATCCGCGCCTGCCACGTGCACGGCCGCTTCACGGCCAAGGACAACCGGCGCGCGCCGTTCTCGCTCAAGGACGCCATCGAAAAGCCCCAGCGCGACACCAACCGCATCGTGCTGCCGCCAGCGAGCTACCTGCACGAGCAGGAGAAGATCCACCAGCGCTGGCCGGCTGCGGTGCGCTTCATCCAGGACGAACAGCTCAACGAATTCTTCGCCGAGGACGCGCGCGACTTCGGCATCGTGCTGCAAGGCGGCATGTACAACGGCGTGCTGCGCGCGCTGCAGCTGCTGGGCCTGGCCGACGACTTCGGCCGCTCGCAGGTGCCGCTGTACGTGCTCAACGTGACCTACCCGCTGGTCGATGCCGAGTTCGCGCGCTTTTGCCAGGGCAAGCGCGGCCTGCTGGTGGTCGAGGAAGGCCAGCCCGACTTCATCGAGCAGGCGGTACACGCCATCTTGCGCCGCGCCGACCTGTCCACGCGGGTGCACGGCAAGGACGTCTTCCCCATGGCCGGGGAGTACACCGGCGCGGTGTTTCTCGACGGCCTGCGCAAGTTCCTGGCGCAGTACGCCCCCGAGCCGCTGCCGGCCGCACCGGCACTGCCCGCGCCCGTGGCCGAGGTGGTGGCCCAGGCGGTGGCGCAGGTCCACCCCCGCCCGCCCTCGTTTTGCACCGGCTGCCCGGAGCGGCCCGTGTTCACGGCCATGAAGATGCTCGAAAAAGAGCTGGGGCCGCACCATGTGAGCGCCGACATCGGCTGCCACCTGTTTTCCATCCTGCCGCCCTTCCAGATCGGAGCCACCACCATGGGCTACGGCCTGGGCTGGGCGGGTGCCGCGGCCTTCAACACGCCCGAGACCGACAAGCGCACGATTGCCATCATGGGTGACGGCGGCTTCTGGCACAACGGCCTGACCAGCGGCGTGGGCAACGCGGTCTTCAACCAGAGCGACAACGTGCTGATGGTGATCGACAACGGCTACTCGGCCGCCACCGGCGGCCAGGACGTGCTCTCGTCGAAGGCGCCCAATGCGATCCGCAGCACCAACAACCCGATTGAAAAGGCGGTGCGCGGCGTGGGCGTGGAATGGGTGCGCAGCGTCACGCACACCTACAGCCTGGAGCAGATGCGCGGCGCGCTGCGCGAGGCCCTGACCACCAAGGACAAGGGCCCCAAGGTGATCGTCGCGCAAAGCGAGTGCATGCTCAACAAGCAGCGCCGGGTCAAGCCGCTGACCAAAAAGAAGATCGCCAGCGGCCAGCGCGTGGTGCGCGAGCGTTTTGGCGTCGATGCCGAGACCTGCACCGGCGACCATTCCTGCATCCGCCTGTCGGGCTGCCCCTCGCTGACCATCAAGCCCAACCCCGACCCGCTGCGCCAGGACCCGGTGGCCTCGGTGGCCGACAGCTGCGTGGGCTGCGGCCTGTGCGGCGAGGTCTCGCACGCGGCGGTGCTGTGCCCCTCGTTCTACCGCGCCGAGATCGTGCACAACCCGGGCCGCATCGAACGCTGGCAGGCCCGGCTGCGGCAGGCGGTGATCGGCTGGCTGCAATCGCGCATCGAGCGCCGCCTGCAAGGACTGCTCGCATGAGTGCCGCGCCCCTTGCCGCCTCCACGGGCCGCCTGTCGATCGCCATCCTGGCCATGGGGGGCGAAGGCGGCGGCGTGCTGTCGGACTGGCTGGTGGACCTGGCCGAGCACAACGGCTACCTGGCGCAGGCCACCTCCGTGCCCGGCGTGGCCCAGCGCACCGGCGCCACGGTCTACTACGTCGAGATGTACCCGCGCCAGCGCATCCCCGCCGGCGCCCAACCGGTGCTGGCATTGGCGCCCTTTCCCGGCCAGGTCGACCTGGTGGTGGCCTCCGAGCTGATGGAAGCAGGCCGTGCGCTGCAGCGCGGCCTGGTCGATCCGCAACGCACCACGCTGGTGGCCTCGACCCACCGGGTCTATTCCATGACGGAAAAAACCGCCATGGCCGACGGCCGTGTGCGCAGCGACCAGCTGCTCGAAGGCGCGCGCGCCGCCGCGCGCCATCTGATCGCCAGCAACTTTGCCGACATTGCCGAGCAATCGGGCACGCCGATCGGCGCCAGCCTGTTCGGCGCCATTGCCGCCTCGGGCTGCCTGCCCTTCGAGCGCCGGCAGTTCGAGCAGGCCATCGAACGCAGCGGCGTGGGCGTGGCCGCCAGCCTGCGCGCCTTTGCCGCCGGCCATGAGGCCGCCGCCCAGGGCCAGCGCAGTGCCGCGCAGGCCGAGGACCTGCCGCGTCCCGGCCCGCGCCTGGCTGCGCAGGCCGCGCGGGTGGAGCGCGACTTTCCCGCCGCCGCCCGGCGCCACCTGCTGCTGGGCATCGTGCGCCTGGCCGACTACCAGGATCCGGCCTATGCCACGCTCTACCTGGACCGGATGCAGCAGCTGCAGCAGGCCTGCGCCCACAGCCCGCTGGCCGGTGAGATCCTCAGCGAGGCGGCGCGCCACCTGGCGCTGTGGATGAGCTACGAGGACGTGGTGCGCGTGGCCGACCTCAAGATCCGCCGCCAGCGCCTGGACCGCGTGCACCGCGAGGTGCGCGCCCAGCCCGGGCAGCTGCTGCAGGTGCACGAGTTCCTGCACCCGCGCGTCGAGGAAATCGCCGACACGCTGCCGGCCGGCCTGGGCCGCTGGCTGCTGGGCAGCCCGCGCGCGCGGCGGCTGCTCGAGCGCTGGGTGCACAAGGGGCGCATCGTGCAGACCACCTCGCTGCGCGGCTACCTGCAGCTCTATGCCCTGGCCAGCCTGCGGCGCTGGCGCACGGGCTCGCTGCGCCACGCCACCGAGCAGGCCCGCATCGAGGACTGGCTGCGCCAGGTTCACCAGTGCCTGCCCGGCCAGCCCGGCCTGGCGCTGGAGATCGTGCGCACGCAGCAGCTGATCAAGGGCTACAGCGACACGCACCAGCGCGGCTGGCAGAACTTTTGCGCCCTGATGGACCACCTGAACGTGCTGCGCCCGCGCAGCGACGCGCACCAGCGCCTGGCCGCGCTGCGCCAGGCGGCGCTGGCCGACGACAGCGGCAAGACATTGAACACCCAGATGCAGGCCGACCTGCACGCATGAGCCCCCGCAACCACCCACAAGGAGACAACGCCATGAAACCTGCCCACCTGATGCGCCGCTGCGCGCTTGGCCTCGGCCTGCTGGCCGCCACGGCTGCCACGCATGCCCAGGAAGTCACGCTGCGCCTGGTCAGCGCCTTTCCTGAAAACGTGATTTACGTGCAGCGCCTGCTGCCGTGGATCCAGAAGGTCAACGCCGAAGGCAAGGGCGTGCTGCAGATCAACTTCATCGGCGGGCCCAAGGCCATCCCGACCTTTGAAGTGGGCAACGCGGTCAAGACCGGCGTGGTGGACATGGCCCTGAACACCGGCGCGTTCTACACCAACGTCATGCCCGAGGCCGACTTCCTCAAGCTGACCCAGCTGACGATCGCCGAGCAGCGCAAGAACGGCGCATTCGATGCGATCAACCGCGTCTGGAACGAAAAAGGCAACATGCAGTACCTGGCCCGCGTGGCCGAGAACCAGCCTTTTCACATCTACACCAACAAGAAGATCGACAAGCCCGATCTGACCGGCCAGAAGATCCGCATCACGCCGGTCTACCGCGACTTCTTCCAGGCCCTGGGCGCCAGCGTGGTGACGACGCCGCCGGGCGAGGTCTACACCGCGCTCGAGCGCGGTGTGGTCGACGGCTATGGCTGGCCCATCGGCGGCATCTTCGACCTGAACTGGCACGAGAAGACCAAGTTCCGCGTGGACCCGGGCTTTTACGACGCCGAGGTCTCGCTGATCATGAACCTGCCGGCCTTCAAGCGCCTGACCGAGACCCAGCGCAACTACCTGCAAAAGCAGCTGATGGCGCTCGAGGCCGACAACACCTTCTGGACCAAGTACGCGGCCGACGAGATCGCCCGCCAGGCCAAGGCCGGCATCACCACCATCAGCTTTGACGCGGCCACGGCCCGGGCCTTCCGCGAGCGCGCCTACGCCATCGGCTGGGAAGCGGCGGCCAAGCAGAGCCCTGAGGTGGCCAACCGCTTCAAGCCCTTGTTCAGCAAGTGATGCGGGCGCTCTCCGAGGCCTACGGCCGCTTCCTCTCGGCCCTGGCCATGCTGGGCTGCCTGACGCTCTTGGCCATGATGCTGGTCATCGTGGCCGACGTGCTGCTGCGCAACCTGGCGCCGCCCGGCTGGCCCAAGGGCCTGGCCTGGAGCAACGAGGTCTCGGAGCTGATGCTGTACTTCATCACCATGGCGGTGGCGCCCTGGCTGCTGCGCCAGGGCCAGCACATCCGGGTCGACATCTTGCTGCAGGCCCTGCCCAAGCGCCTGGCCTGGTCGCTGGAGATGGTCAGCGACCTGGTGGGCCTGGCCTGCTGCCTGGTGCTGTGCCGCTACGGCGTCGAGGCCACGCTGGCCAGCTACCGCGCCGGCTCGCTCAACATCAAGACCCTGGTCACGCCCGAGTGGTGGTCGCTGGCGCCGCTGCCGATCGCCTTTGCGCTGCTGGCCATCGAGATGGTCTTTCGCATCCACCGCCTCTGGCAGGGCGAACGCGCCCCGCGCCAGGACGCCGTCAGCGCCGCCTGACCCCCTCACCCCGGAAACACGCTGCACATGGACACATGGGTCATTGCCGCCTGGCTGATGCTCGGAGGCTCCACCGTCTTGCTGCTCATGGGCATGCCCGTGGCACTGACCTTCCTGGTGGTCAACATCATCGGCGCGGCGCTCTACATGGGGGGCGACCCGGGCCTGGTGCAGCTGATCCGCAGCAGCGTCAGCTCCGTCACCGCGTTTTCGCTCACGCCCATTCCGCTGTTCATCCTGATGGGCGAGGTGCTGTTCCACACCGGCCTGGCCTTCAAGGTGATCGAGGGCATCGAGCGGCTGATCCGCCGCGTGCCCGGCCGCCTGGCCGTGGTGGCCGTGGTGGCGGGCACGGTGTTTTCGGCGATCTCCGGCTCGACGATCGCCACCACCGCCATGCTGGGCTCGCTGATGCTGCCGGTGATGCTGCAGCGCGGCTACCACCCGACGCTGGCGGCCGGCCCCATCATGGCCATCGGCGCGGTCGACATGCTGATCCCGCCCTCGGCGCTGACGGTGCTGCTCGGGTCGCTGTCGGGCATTTCGATCTCCAAGCTGCTGGTCGGCGGCGTGGTACCCGGTCTCATCCTGTCGGTGGCCTTCGTGCTGTGGATCGTGCTGCGGGTGCGGCTCAACCCGAGCCTGGCCCCGGCCGAGGAAGGCCAGGAAGAACACAAGGGCTGGGAGCGCTGGAAGCTGCTGGTGGGCTATGTGATTCCCACGCTGTCGATCTTCGGCATCGTGGTCGGCGCGCTGGCCGCCGGCTGGGCCACGCCCACCGAATGCGCGGCCATCGGCGCGTTTGCCACCCTGGTGCTGGCCGCGCTGTACCGCCAGCTCACCTGGGCGGCGGTGCTCAAGTCGCTCAAGGGCACGGCCGGCATCTCGGGCATGATCCTGTTCATCATCCTGGGCGCCACGACCTTTGCGCAGATCCTGTCGTTCTCGGGCGCCAGCAACGGGCTGGTGCAGATGATCACCGGCCAAGGCCTGTCGACCGCCATGATCGTGGCGGCCATGATGCTGGTGCTGATCTTCCTGGGCGTGTTCGTCGACCAGGTCAGCATGATGATGATCACGCTGCCGATCTTCATGCCCATCGTCAACGCCCTGGGCATCGACCCCATCTGGTTCGGCGTGATGTTCCTGGTGTGCATGCAGCTGGGCCTGCTGCTGCCACCGCACGGCCTGCTGCTGATGACCATGCGCGGCGTGGCCCCGCCCAGCGTGAGCATGGCTCAGATCATGCTCGCGGTCACGCCCTTCGTGGTGATGAGCCTGCTGCTGCTGGCGGCCATCTTCTTCGTGCCGGCGATTGCCACCTGGCTGCCTTCGCTGATTGGCTAGGGCTGCGCCAGGAACTCGCGAACCAGGCGATGGAACACCTGCGGCGCCTCCACCTCGGGCAGATGGCCCACGCCCGGCAGCACGTCCAGGCGGCCTCGCGCCAGCCGGGGCAGCAGCCGGTCGCAGTTGTCCTGGCGCGGGTTGATGCGGTCGTCCTCGCCCTGGATCATCAGCACCGGCATGGTCAGTCGGGCGGCCTGCTCGGGGCTGTAGAAGTCGCTCAGGCGAAAGGCGACTGCGCGCAGCAGGCCCTCGGCCTGGATGCCCCGCGCGATCTCCACCAGGTGCGCGCGCAGCCAGGCCGGCGCCTGCGCAGCCACCAGCGCGTCCACGCCGGCATCGCCATACTGGTAGCTGCCTTGCAGCACCCGCTGCGCCCGCGCCTCGAAGGCCTGCCGGCGCTCGGCGCTGAGCTGCTGCTGGCCCACGCCGGTGCCGGTGAGCACCAGATGGCTCACCCGCTCGGGATGGGCGATGGCAAAGGCCTGCGCCACCGCAGACCCAAAGGAATTGCCGCCCAGGGCGACCTGCTGCAGGCCCAGCGCATCGAGAAAATCGGCCACCGCCTGTGCATAGTCGGCCGCCGTCGGCGTGCGCGTGGCCAGGTTGTCGCTCAGCCAATAGCCCGGCGCGTTCCAGGCAATCACGCGGCGCTCGCGCGAGAGCTCGGCCAGGGCCCAGCGGTAATACGCGGCATGGGCGCCAATGCCGTGCAGCAGCACCAGCGGCGGCGCCTCGCGCGGCCCGGCCTCGCGCAGCGAAAATCGATCGCCCGTGTAACGATGGCGGGCGCCTGAAGGAATCCTCACAAAGCTGGTTTCAGCCAGGAAAGGCAAGACAGGATGCATGCACGGACTCTACAACGCCGCCGCCTCGTGGCGGCGCTCACCGGCCTGGCCCTGGGCCTGGCCAGCGCAGCGGCGCAGGCGCAGGGCGCGGCGCAGGACTGGCCCAGCCGCGCAGTGCGGCTGGTGGTGCCCTACCCCGCCGGCGGCGGCGTCGACGTGCTGGCCCGCGCGCTGGCGCAAAAGCTGCAGGAACGCTGGGGCCAGCCCGTGACGGTCGACAACCGCCCCGGCGCCAACACGCTGCTGGGCACCGAGGCCGTGGCCCGCGCGACCGACGGCCACACCCTACTGTTCACCACCGACGCCACCTTCACCATCAACCCGCACCTGTATGCCAAGCTGCCCTACGACCTGGAGCGCGACTTCGCGCCGGTCACGCACCTGGTGAGCTTCAGCCAGCTGCTGGTGGTCAACGCCGAGGTGCCGGCGCAGAACCTGGCCGAGCTGGTGGCACTGGCGCGCAAGAAGCCCGGCGCGCTCTCGTATGCGTCCTACGGCCCGGGCAGCCAGCCGCAGCTGGCCATGGAGATGATCAAGCAAAAGACCGGCACCTTCATCGTGCACATTCCCTACCGGGGCATTCCGCAGGCGGTGATGGCGGTGGTGGGCAACGAGGTGCCCATGACCTGGTCGGGCATTCCCTCGGCCCGGGCGCACCTGGCCAGCGGCAAGATCCGCGCCCTGGCCTATGGCGGCAAGACACGCTCCAGCGCCTATCCGCAGGTGCCCACGGTGGCCGAGCTGGGCTTTCCCGAGGTCGATGCCAATGTCTGGGTCGGCCTGTTCGCACCGGCGGCCCTGCCGGCGGCCACGGTGCAGAAGATCCACCGCGACGTGTCGGCCGTGATCGGCGATGCCGACTTCCGCCGCCGCGAGGTCGAGGGCAAGGCCTACGACTTCGTCGGCCACGGGCCGGAGGAGTTCAAGCGCCACATCGAGCGCGAAAGCCAAAGCCGCAAGGCCACGCTCAAGGCGGCCGGCGTCAAGCTCGAATAAGCCGCATCGGGCGGCCGGGGCCCTACTCGGCGCGCTCGCGCAGCGCCTGCACCGCTGCGTGCAGGTCCTGCGCCCAGCGGCGGCGGTCGCGGCCGCCAGCCGACTCGGGCGGGCCCACCTGCACCTGCGCTTGGAGGTTCTGCGCGGCCAGGGTCTTGAGCACCGAGGACAGCAAGGTGTCGTCGTCCACAAAACGCGGCGCCAGGCTGATGTGGCCGGTGCTTCCATCGACAAAGCGCAGTGCCAGCGGCTGCACCGGCGCCTGGGCCGAAATCGCCGCCTGGATCAGGTTGGCATGGAAGGGCTTGAGCGCCAGCCCGTCGCCGGTCGTGCCTTCCGGAAACACGGCCAGCACATCGCCGGCCTGCAGGCGCTCGACCATGTGGTGCACCACGCGCATGGCGTCGCGCCGCGACTCGCGCTCGATGAACAGCGTGCCGGCTGCGGCCGCCATGGTGCCGATCAGCGGCCAGCGGTGCACGTCGGCCTTGGCAATGAAGCGGCAGTAGCCGCTGGCATGCATCACCAGGATGTCCAGCCAGGACAGGTGGTTGGCCACCAGCAGCACCGGGCCGCTGGCCAGCGGCGGGCCGCGCCGCACCAGGGTGATGCCGAAGATGCGCAGCATCTGCGCGGCCCAGGCCTGCACCTGCTGCTCGCGCTGCTGCGGGGTGAGCCCGGGGAAATGGCGGCGGATGATCCACCAGCCGCGCAGCAGGTGGCCCACGGTGCGGCCGAGCTTGAGCGCCACGCGCACCGGTTTCATGGTCAGCGTGGGGGCCTCAGGCGCCGTGCGCGATCCGGCCACCGACCAGGGTCCAGCGCACGCGGCCGGCCAGCTCATGGCCCTGGAAGGGCGTGTGCTTGCCCTGGCTGCGCAGCGCCCCGGGCTCGACCACCCAGCGGGCCTGCGGATCGAACACGCACACGTCGGCCATGCCGCCGGCCACCAGCTGGCCGCAGCTGGCTTGCAGCGGCCCCAGCGCCGAGCCCAGCACCTGCGCCGGTGCGCAGGTCACGGCCGCCAGCGCACGGGACAGGCCCAGGCCGCTTTCGTCGCCCCACTTGCAGGCCAGGGCCAGGAGCAGCTCCAGCCCGGTGGCCCCGGGCTCGGCCTCGGCAAAGGGCAGCGCCTTGGCGTCTTCCTTGACCGGCGTGTGGTCCGAGACCAGCGCATCGATCAGCCCTTCGGCCAGGCCGCGCCGCAGCGCGTCGCGGTCGCGCTGCTGGCGCAGCGGTGGCTCCAGGCGCATGCGGCTGTCGAAGTAGCCGATGTCGGTGTCGGTGAGGAACAGGTTGTGGATGCTCACATCGCAGCTCACCGGCAGGCCCTCGGCCTTGGCATCGGCAATGAGCTGCAGGCCGGCGGCGCTGCTGACGCGGCAGATGTGCAGGCGCGTGCGCGTGACCCGAACCAGCTCGAACAAGGTGTGCAGGGCCACGGTCTCGGCCGCCACCGGCACGCCCGACAGGCCCAGGCGGGTGGCCAGCGGGCCCGACGCGGCCACGCCCTTGCCCAGCCAGGCGTCGCGCGGGCGCAGCCACACCGTGTGGCCAAAGGTGGATGCGTACTGCAGCGCGCGCTGCAGCACCTGCGTGTCTTTCAGCGCCACTTCGGCCTGGCTAAAGCCCACGCAGCCCGACTCGGTGAGTTCGGCCATCTCGGTGAGCGCCTCACCCTTCAGGCCCCGGGTGAGCGCACCCAGCGGAAACACGCGCGACTGGTGCAGCTTCTCGGCGCGGAACTTGAGCATCTCCACCAGGCCGGGCTCGTCGAGCACCGGTTCGGTGTCGGGCATGCACACCAGGCTGGTGACGCCGCCGGCCACGGCGGCGGCCAGCTCGCTGTCGAGCATGCGCTCGTGCTCGTGGCCCGGCTCGCGCAGGCGCGCGGCCAGGTCCACCAGGCCGGGCGCGACCACGAGGCCGGTGGCGTTGAGGGTTGTGTCGGGCGCAAAGCCGGCCGGCGCCGCCCCGACGGCCACGATGCGGCCGTCGGCGATCGCCACGTCGGCCACCTGGTCGAACTGCGTGGCCGGATTGAGGACGCGGCCGCCTTGAATGAGGATGTTCATGCTTCGTTTCCTGCCACCAGGCTCATCACCGCCATGCGCACCGCAATGCCGAAGGTCACCTGCGGCAGGATCACGCTCTGCGCGCCGTCGACCACGGCCGAGTCGATTTCCACGCCCCGGTTGATGGGGCCGGGGTGCATCACGATCGCATCGGGCTTGGCCCACTGCAGCTTCTCGGGCGTCAGGCCAAAGCTCTTGAAGAAGGCCTGGCTCGAGGGCAGCAGCGCGCCGCTCATGCGCTCGTTTTGCAGCCGCAGCATGATCACCACGTCGGCGTCCTTGATGCCTTCTTCCAGGGTGTGGCACACGCGCACGCCCATCTGCGCCATGTCGCCGGGCACCAGGGTCTTGGGGCCGACCACGCGCACGTCGGGGCAGCCCAGGGTGGTCAGGGCGTGGATATCCGAGCGCGCCACGCGCGAGTGCAGCACGTCGCCCACGATGGCCACGCTCAGGTTGGAAAAGTCGCCCTTGTAGTGACGGATGGTGTACATGTCCAGCAGGCCCTGCGTGGGGTGGGCATGGCGGCCGTCGCCGGCATTGATCACGTGCACATGCGGCGCCACGTGCTGGGCAATGAGGTAGGGCGCGCCCGACTCGCTGTGCCGCACCACGAAGATGTCGGCAGCCATGGCCGACAGGTTGGCAATGGTGTCGAGCAGCGACTCACCCTTGGACGCCGACGAGCGCGCGATGTCCAGGTTGATCACGTCAGCCGACAGGCGCGTGGCCGCGATCTCGAAGGTGGTTCGGGTGCGCGTGGAGTTCTCGAAGAACAGGTTGAACACGCTCTTTCCGCGCAGCAGCGGCACCTTCTTGACCTCGCGGTCATTGACGCTCACGAAGTTGGCCGCCGTATCCAGGATCTGCGTGAGGATGGCCTTGGGCAGGCCCTCGGTGGAGAGCAGGTGGATCAGCTCGCCATGCTTGTTGAGTTGGGGGTTGCGCTTGTAGAGCACGGCTTAACCTTTCTGCACATCGAGGCGAAAGCGCCCGTCCTCGGCGCGGGCCAGTTGCAGCGACTGGTCCGCTGGCAGGCTGACGCGGGCCACCGCAATGTCGGCCGCCACCGGAAGTTCGCGGCCGCCACGGTCGACCAGCACCGCCAGCCGGACGCTGGCCGGGCGGCCATAGTCAAAGAGTTCGTTGAGCACGGCGCGCACGGTGCGGCCGGTGTAGAGCACGTCGTCGAGCACGATCAGGTGCGCGCCGTTGACGTCGAAAGGCAGCTTGGTCTGCGCGCTGCTGGCCATGCCGCGCTGCGAAAAATCATCGCGGTGCATGGACGAGGACAGCACGCCCACCGGCGCTTGCAGCCCCAGGTCTTTTTGCAGGCGCTCGGCCAGCCATACGCCACCCGAGGCCACGCCCACCAGGCGCGGCTGGGATGCGGCCGGCGAAGCCGCCAGCCAGGGCTGCAGTTGCGTGCGCAGCTCGGCATACAGCGCTTCGGCGTCAAGAACCAGGCTCATGGGCGGACTCTCTTTTGTTCTGGGAATGGACAACGCGCCCTCACGGCAGGCTCCTTAGAAATTGCTCAAGAATTATGCAGGCAGCGGCCTCGTCGGCATCGCGCGCGCCACCGGCCAGCGCCTCGGTGGTGCTGTAGCGTTCGTCGACCTCGAACACCGGCAGGCCAAAGCGCCCGCGCAGCTGGCGCGCAAAGCGCTGCGCCCGCGCCGTGTTCTCGTGCGGCGCACCATCGGGGTGCAGGGGCACGCCCACCACCAGCGCGTCGGGTTGCCACTCGCGGATGCGCTGGCCGATCAACGGAAACCGGGCATCGCCTTCGGCGGTGATCGTGCCTCGCCCGGTGGCGCTGCGCGTGAGCCGGTTGCCCGAGGCCACGCCGGTGCGCTTGAGGCCGAAATCGAACGCCAGGAAAGTGTGAAGCGTGGCGGCGCAGGGCGTGGACGCGCTCATGCGTGCCCGGCCCCCGAAGACAGCATCCAGGCCTGCAGGCCCAACAGCCCCAGCGCCTTGTCGTAGCGCTGCTCGACAGGCACCTCGAAGATCAGCGCCGGGTCGGCCTCCACGGTGAGCCAGCTGTTTTCAGACAGCTCAGACTCCAGCTGACCCTGGCCCCAGGCCGAATAGCCCAGGCTGATCAGCACCCGGCGCGGCCCGGCCCCCGTTGACAGCGCTTCGAGCACATCTTTGGAGGTGGTCATCTCCAGGCCGCCGGCAATGGCCAGGGTCGAGGCATAGACCGACTCCTCGCCGGGCATCATGGCCTCGTGCAGCACAAAGCCCCGGTCGGTCTGCACCGGACCGCCCTGGAACACCGGCGCCTCGCTCAGGTCGGTGCGGCCCAGGGGCAGGTCCACCTTGTCGAACAGGTTCTGCAGCTTGATGTCGCTGGGCTTGTTGATCACCAGGCCGAGCGCGCCGCGCTCGCTGTGCTCGCACATGTAGACCACGCTGCGGGCAAAGGGCTCGCCTTCGACGCCGGGCATCGCGATCAGGAAGTGATGCGTGAGGTTGGTCGGTGAGATGTCCGTCGACATGGGTTGAATGGCTTGATATTGAATTAATTTAACAAATCGCCGTTTATTTGAATATTGGATCGCATTCAAATCTCCGAATGCCGTCGAATTTATCAAATGCCCTCGACCGCTTCGTCCACGGCTGGCGCTTGCTGCGTTGTGCATGGATGTTTTGGTCGTCCACGCCTGCGGTCGTGTGGATTTGTGCAATCTGGATTCTTTTTCCGTTGGCCCTGTGGTGGCCATGCGCCGAGGTCGCCGTGCAATCGGTCAGCAACCTCCTGGACCTCGATCCATCGGCTGAGCGCATGGCCGGCGGCTTCCGGGATTTTCCCTCGCTGCAAGTCACGGCGCTTTTGCTGGGCGCCGCCTCGCTGCACTTGATCACCGTGATGTTTCAATTCGTGGTCACCGACATGGCCGTGACACGCCTGGACGGCCAGTCACCGACACTGCGCGATGCATGGGGGGCGCTTGCCGAGCATGGCGCTGACATTGTCGGGCTGAGCATCATCAACCTCCTGGTGGCGGCGGCATTTGCGAAGATCAAAGCGTGGCTCGATCGCCGGTGGGGCGATGCCGCGGCCGATGCAGCCCACACCGCCTGGCACTGCAGCACGTCCTTGACGATTCCGGCCTTGGTGATGAATCCCGGGCTTTCTGTGCGCGAGGGCATGCAAGAGAGCATGCATCTGTTCAGACGGACTTGGGGCGAAAACCTGGCCGCCCATGCAGCGATCGCTCTGGCGGCGCGGCTGCTGGGCGGTTTTTTCATGATGCTCTGGACGGTTGGTTGCGCCTGGTACCTGCCCACGTTGCACAGCGTCACGTACATCAATGGGCTGGTGGTGATCGGTTGGGCCATGGGGATCCCGATTTTGCTGGTGTCAAGCACCTTCAACGCCATGCTCTATCGCTATGCCCGTTTCGACGAAGTCCCCGACCACTTCGATCGATCGGACTTGAAGGGGTTCTTTGCGGCCAGGCCGCCAGCGTGAGGCGTGGCCACGGACGCAGAGCGTGAGACAAGTACCCCGGGCTCTGTCCGCTCCTGGCCCGTGCCGATCCCGGGTGCGATGTGGATCGGCCGAGCACCCGAGTGCCACACTCGGCGAAAGACAGGCCGCCGAGAAGGCGAATGGGCGCGGCCCTACCATGCCGCCCATGAGCAAACCCTTCGCACGCGGCCTGGTCTGGTTCCGGCGCGACCTGCGCGCCTTCGACCACACCGCCTTGCACCAGGCCCTGGCCCACTGCGAGCAGGTGCTGTGCCTGTTCGTGCTGGACCGCGAGATCCTCGACCCCCTGCCCCGTGCCGACCGGCGGGTGGAATTCATCCTGGGCGCCCTGGCCGACCTGGACGCCGAACTGCACCGGCTGGGCCAGGCCCATGGGCGGGCGAACGCCGGCCTGCTGGTCGAGCATGGCTGGGCCCGGCAGGCGCTGCCGCAGCTGGCGCAGCAGTGGCAGGTGCAGGCCGTGTTCACCCACCACGACTACGAACCCCAGGCGATTGCCCGCGATGCCGAGGTGGCCGACGCGCTGCGGGCCTCGGGCATTGCCTTCCACAGCTTCAAGGACCAGGTGATCTTCGAGCGCGAGGAGGTGCTGACCCAGGCCGGCAAGGCCTACGGCGTGTTCACGCCCTACAAGAACGCCTGGCTCAAGAAGCTCACCCAGCTGCAGTTGCAGGCGCACCCGGTCGAGCCCCTGGCCGGCGCGCTGGCCGAGCGGCCCGCCGGGCCGCAGGCGCGCGTGCCCACGCTGGCCGACATCGGCTTTGAAGCCACGAACCTGCGCGCCCTGGGCATCACGCCCGGCGCCACGGGCGGGCGCGCGGCCTTCGAGGACTTCCTCTCGCGCATCGACCGCTACGGCGAGGCGCGCGATTTCCCCGCCATCAAGGGGCCCAGCTACCTGGGCGTGCACCTGCGCTTTGGCACGGTGTCCATCCGCGAGCTGGCGCGCACCGCGTTCGAGCGGCAGGCCCAGGGCAGCGCCGGGGCCATGAGCTGGCTCAACGAGCTGATCTGGCGCGATTTTTACGCGCAGATCCTGGCCAACTTTCCGCACGTGGCCGAGCGCGCCTTCAAGCCCGAGTACGACGCCATCGCCTGGGAAAGCGGCCCCGCCGCCGAGGCCTTGTTTGCCGCCTGGTGCGAAGGCCGCACCGGCTACCCGCTCGTGGATGCCGCGATGGCCCAGCTCAACCAGAGCGGATACATGCACAACCGCCTGCGCATGGTGGCGGCGTGCTTTCTCATCAAGGACCTGGGGATCGACTGGCGCTGGGGCGAGCGCTACTTTGCGCAGCAGCTCAACGACTTCGACCTGGCCTCCAACAACGGCGGCTGGCAATGGGCCTCCAGCAGCGGCTGCGATGCGCAGCCCTACTTCCGCATCTTCAACCCGGTGAGCCAGAGCCTGAAGTTCGACGCCGAAGGCCGCTTCATCCGGCGCTACCTGCCGCAGCTGGCGGGTCTGTCGGACAAGGCGATCCACGCGCCCTGGGAAGCGGCGCCGCTGGAGCTGGCCGCCGCCGGGGTGGAGCTGGGGGTGAGCTATCCGCGCCCGCTGGTGGCGCACGACGAGGCACGGGCGCGCACGCTGGCGCGCTATGCGGTGGTCAAGAAATCAGGCGACTGAGCGGCCAAGGGACCGAGCAGCCGAACGGCTGAGCGGCGCAGGCTCAGATCGCCACCATCTCGAAGTCTTCCTTGCGCGCGCCGCACTCGGGGCAGGTCCAGTTCATGGGCACGTCGGCCCAGCGGGTGCCTGCGGCAATGCCGTGCTCGGGGTCACCGGCGGCTTCGTCATAGATCCAGCCGCAGATCAGGCACATCCAGGTGGTCGTGGTGGTCGAGGAGGTCACGGTGCGAGCAATCGTTCTACTAGAATGATTTGCATTGTATCGGCGCGGTCCTGCCCTCCCGGCGCAAGCCCATCTTCAGCCCATGGCCCCACCTTCCTCAGCAGCCGATCCCGCCAGAGCCAGCGCCGACGAGGCCTCCAGCCCGGCCTGCGTGATGAGCTTCAATGCCAACGACCCCAGCGGGGCCGGTGGCCTGGCGGCCGACACCCTGGCCATGGCCTCGGCCGGCGCCCACACCCTGCCGGTGGTCACCGGCTGCTACCTGCGCGACTCGGCCGAAATCTTCGACCAGGCTGCTTTTGACGAAGAAGCCGTGGCCGAGCAGGCCCGAACCGCCCTGGAAGACATGCCGGTGCAGGCGATCAAGGTCGGCTTCGTCGGCTCGCCCGAGAACGTGGCGGCTATTGCCGAAATCGCCACCGACTACGCCGAGGTGCCCGTGATCGCCTACATGCCCAACCTGTCGTGGTGGGACGAGGCGGCGCTGGACAACTACCTCGACGCCTTCCGCGACCTGCTGCTGCCGCAGACCACCGTGCTGGTAGGCAACCACAGCACGCTGTGGCGCTGGCTGCTGCCCGACTGGAGCGGCGAGCGCAGCCCCAGCGCACGCGACATTGCCAAGGCCGCAGCCGACCACGGCGTGCCCTACACCCTGGTCACCGGCATCGCGCTGCCCGAGCAGCACATCGACAACGTGCTGGCCAACCCGCAGGCCGTGCTCTACAGCGAAAAGTTCGAGCACTTCGAAGCCAGCTTCGCCGGCGCCGGCGACACGCTGTCGGCCGCCCTCACCGCGCTGCTGGCCAACGGCAACGACCTGCAAAGCGCCACTGCCGAAGCCCTGTCCTACCTCGAC
>JACCDV011227569.1_pt1 | contig 22133 bp, 25 predicted proteins | sample 7446131 | NCBI WGS metagenome assembly JACCDV01 (sample SAMN15323448, study PRJNA562643) | freshwater metagenome | isolation source: river surface water | place: USA:Blue River Watershed | collected 2017-08-17
AAGGAGTGACAATCTACAATTAGACTACAATTTTCAGATGTTAATTGGTTATCTACTGCAGCTGTAAGTTGGTCATGATGTTTCCAGTAATATTCGGATAAGATTCTTTCTCTAATTTTTGGTGTAACTATTCGAAGAGGCTCGTCTGAATCAAATCGTTCATACAAAACTCCCATACCTACTTTGGACATTAACTCTAATTCATCATCAGCAAACCGTTCTACATCACAGAATACTCTTGAAAATGGTGCAATTATTCTCTCGTCTATATCTGAATCAAATAAATCATCGGTATACCAATCTGTTAATTTTATGATTTCTTGTTTTATTTTTTGTTTGTATTGAACAAATCCTTCACTTAAGGGAATATCTGTTGAAGAATGTGGGATGTGTAATATTAATTGTTTCATACAAACAAGGATTAAAGGTTGTTTTTCTTATTTGTATTCCGTTCAATAAAGTAGTTGGCATAAATACGTTTATTTTGACACAAAGTCCGCATTGCTTTACCACCGCGGTGACTACACTCGGTTGGTACCCATTTAAGGGTTCGGAATACAATGCGAATATAGCGAATATTTTTGGAACTCTCAACTTTTAAAGCTATTTGAAAGGTAAAAATATGTGAATTGTATTTGTTGATAAAATATTTAGCTTATTTTGTCGTTTTTGTTTTTTTTATTGAGTTTGTAAGTTTTTATTTAAAATATTTCTAAATATTTTTTTGAAAATTGATTAATTTTAATAAATTTGTTTTTTTAACATTTTTTAACATTTTTTAACTTTTATGAAGCTGCTGACTTATATTTGTATTTTGTTTTTTTTACTTTTTGTTTCTTGTGGTTTTAAGCAATCAAAAATTGATTCAGTTGCCGCTGAGTTAGATTACGCTGAAGCTAATAAAAAAGAAATGGCAACAGAGGATTGGGAAAGTTTGCAACTTACAGTTGAAGAATTAGAACAAGATGTTGATTTAAATAGAGATAATTTTACTGATGAACAAGTAAAGCAAATACGAAAATTACAAGGTCGCTATGCGGCACTTGCTTTTAAAAAAGGTTTAAATGATTTTCAAGATTCAATGAAAGACTTAGGTGACCAAGTTGAGGGTTTTGTTGATGAAATGCAAAAGGATACAATTAATAATTAAATTATAAAATAAATGAATACAAAAACATTAAAACTATTTTCGCTTTTCGTAGTTTTTATATTATTGTCTTGTAAAAATGATGAAGAAAGCCAATGGGATGCTCCGTTAGATTTTTATTCTGATAATATAGAAAACTATCATGATGCATCTGTAGGAGCAAATAATAAAAAAAGCATTGGGAATAAAGCAGTATATATTGATTTTTCTTTAGGTATAGTTCATGCATATAAAAATCAAACAAATAAAGATGTAATCGATGCTATTACTCAAAAAATGGTAAATGATTCTGTTAATTTTTTCGGTTTAGGTAAATCATATGGGGCAAATGGAATCGGAGATTTAAAACTTAATACCGGTAGAAATTTGTTTGAACAAGTTACCTCATCTTCGAGTTATACAGATAAAATGGCACCAATTCAAATGACATTGGATAAGATTGTCAGTTCAAAAAATGATGCTATGATAATAACTGATTTTGAGGAATATACGCCAGATGTAAACGAAGTGTTAACATATGCATATGCTACCCCGTCATTTAAAAAGTGGCTTCAAGATGGGAATTCTATCACCTTTTTTTACAGCAAATTTGATCAAAATTTTAGTGATCCAGATCAAAAAAATCTTTATTTTGTAATATTTAACTATGGTAGAGTAAACGAAAATAGTTTGCTATCAAAGTTTAATGATGCTATTAAGGGTAGAAATTTGTCGGATTTGAAGAGATTTGATTTAAATACCACACCTTTTGCGATTTCAAATAATTATGGTGGAGAAGAACTTACTGGTCTGTCCCCTGAATTAGATGAAGGTGTAGAGAATGATTTTGAAATTGGAAATGATGCAGGTGTTGTTGTAAATTATTTTAATGGTTATTTAAAGAATAAAGCACCCTTTGAGTCTATTGAATTTGGACTAGGGCTTAATGATTTATATGAATCTTATTTTAGTACTAATAGAAAGTTTTTCAATAAACTTTTTATTGATGCATCAAACAAGGATACATATATTTTAAAAGACATACAAGTTGAACTAACCGATGTTACTAAAGATTATATTCATTTTGTTCGATGTAATGAAGCCAAGAAAAATATACCTGAAATGGGAGAGTTAGATGAAACTAATAAAAGCATTTGGAGTAAAAATGATAATGAAAATAGTATTATTTCTGAATGCTACATTAAAAATACCAAAAAAATAAAAAAAGAATTTATATATAACTATGAAGGTGGAAAAATTATTAATGAAATTTTTAATCTCGATAGAAAAGTTTTTAAAGGACAAATGAAAAATACTCCAAGTAAAGTAGAGTTAAAGACTGTTTTTCATTCTAATTTTAAAACTAGTAAAAATAAATCACAAGAACCTACCATATTAAGATTAGATTATGTGGTTAGTAAATCAGAATTGAATTATAAAAAATTAGAAGATTTTAAATGGAAATCAATAATTCCAGGATCAAATGGTAAACTTAATTCATCTTTATACGAATCAATCAGAAATACATTACAAGATGTAAAACCAAGAAGAATATTATATTCTTATTATATGAAATTAGAACCAAACATCCAAGATTAATTTAAAAAATTTAAACAATGAGTACTTACATTTTATCAATTATTTTTGCTGCTGTAATTTTGTTAATCGCAGCCTTAATTTCAAACGCAATCAAATACGAAGGGGGTGCAAATCCTAAAGATCCTGCAAAACGTAAAATGTGGTTTTGGATATTGGCAGTCTTAAATCCTGTTTTATTTTATCTACTTGCTTATTTTGTATTGGCGCCAAGTAATAAAAGACAGTTAAAAATTTGGAATGATTCATTACCTGTCTCTACTATAATTGGTTTTGTTGTTTTTATCATCTTAGGTTTTGTTTTAGCTAAAATGTTTAAAAATGGTAAAATTGGTAATTGGTTTTAATTAATAAATTATAATAAAACATGAGTCAAGATAAATTATTTGTAATTGGAATTGGTGGTACTGGTATGAGGTGCTTAGAAGCTTTTACTCATTTATGTGCTATAGGTATGTTTGATAATCAAGAAATTGAAGTTTTAACGCTTGATACGGATCAGTTAAATGGTAATAAAACCAAAACCGAAAATCTTATTGATTTATATAGCCGAATTAAAACTTCTGACTCTGGACCTAAAGGAGGTACCCCAAATGCTAATACGTTTTTTTCTGCTAAATTAAATTTACATAGATTTTGGACTGATTACTCTGGAAGTGCAAGAGCTAACTACAGAAGCATATCTAAGCTAGCTGAAGGCGAGCCTGGAAAACAAAAGGCCAATAAGTTGGTATCAGATTTATTTTTAGACGAAAGTTCTGTTCAGGAGTTTAATTTAGCACATGGTTATCGCGCTCAAACGCATTTAGGGTCTCACCTAATGTATCATGCCATTATAGAGTCTGCAAGGAATTTAGCTGCAGGCTCAAATATAGCAGTTCAAGATCAAGAACTTGAAATTTTTATGAATAAATTAAATGAAGCCGGAAAATTGGGTGCACGTGTTTTTGTTTTTGGCTCAATATTTGGTGGTACTGGTGCTTCATCAATTCCTGTAATTCCTAAGGCTTTTCAGGATTTTATTCAAATACGTTCGGGAGGTAAATCAACGCTTGATTTTAGTAAAACTAAATTTGGATCTACTTTATTAACAGAATATTTTACTTTCAAGAAGCCTGATGCTAAACAAATGTCTTCAAAAGATGACAGTGTAATCGCTGATTCTTCGTTTTTTCCACTCAATAGTCAGGCAGCTTTACAGTTTTACCAGAATGATCCAACGGTACAAAGAACATACAAAACTATGTATCACATCGGTTGGCCAATTGAGAGTAAAAGAATGGGAGATGAAAAAGAAAGTAACACAATTACTGGAGGTGAAGACCAAAAAAATCCGTGTCACATTACGGAATTACTTTGTGCAAGTGCTGCATACGATTTCTTAACAAAGACAACAGGTTTTGATGGAGAAAAAGCTGAGTACTTGTACAAGGCAATAGAATTTAAAGATAATGCTTTTAATTTTTCATTTAACGATTTTGTTGGTAGTGAAAATAAAGCGGGTGAAGTATTTGCCAACCGATTAGGAGCATTCTTTTCTCTTGCACATATTGTTTTGTCAATTAATGGAGCTGCATTTAATTCTGATCTAAAATCAGGTATGAGAGCATTCATAACTCGGTTAGAACAGCAAAAATTACCTCAGTATAAATCATTATCAGATGATGATTGTACAGAAATTAATGATTTTTTAAAGCAATTTGCCTATTCAACCGATGGTGCTCAACAATTTTTTCCCGGTTGGTTATATCAAGTTCGTTCAACCGTTGCCCCTGGTAATTTTATGTTTAATAGTAATGCTTTTACTACCAACATCAGAGAATTACAAAAAATAGATGTCGGTGAGCTTTTTATTGATAAAAATAATCATTGGCCAGGCGGTGGTTTGATGTCTAACCGTTTTGATAAGTTTGTGGATACACTTATTGATGTAAAACATGAAGACAATCAAAAAGTGAATACTACTAAAGAAAAATTTTTGGCGCATATATATAATGCAATTACTAAGTCTCAAAACTTTATTAATTAAAAGCTATGGCAGAGAAAACATTAAAGGCGTTAGCCATAAAATCTAAATCAAACCCGCCAGGGAAATCAGAATATAAATGGGATGTAATTCCAGAAATAGATAACTTCACTAAAGGGATTGTTATACCTGAACTAGGAATTGAAAAAGATGGCAAGGCAAAAGTTGACATTGGGGCTATTGTTTCAGGTATGCCTACAGTTTATGCCCGAGCAAATTTGTTTAGAAATGCTTTAGATAATGTAACTGATAAGGATGCGGAAGTTTCAGGGCTTCTACTTTTTTATAAAAGTTTAATTAATGAATGGAGAGGTTTTATTAGTTGTATTGCTTTAAATTATAAAGATATAGAAATTCAACGTTTGCGTCTTCAATATTCAGATGGTAAAAATATTTTTGAAACAGATAATATTTACGAGCCATTAGGAGCATTTGGTAATATGTTATTTGAGCGTAAGCCGCTTTGGTGTGATCAAAATTTGGCGTCTAATGATGAAAAAATTCCATTCATAGATGTAATAACATTTAAAGATCAGGTTATTGGTGCCACTTCACCTGATAGTTTTCTTTTTACTTCAGTTGGATATAAAATATCTGATAAGCTACCGTTTATTAACTATAATAATGGAAAACTAATAGATCCATTATTGAGTGACATACAACCAGAACAATTATTAGCTATTCATGCTTATGTACAGAACATAGTTAATAAAATAGATCAATTCAAGAATACATTCAATAATCTTGAAAATTTTTTAAAGCCAAATTATTCAAGTCTTTACGGTAATCTTCAAGATTGGCTTAAGGATATGGATACTTATGCTAATTCACGTGGCTGGATTATGCCTTCTCAAAAACCTGGAAGTATACCGGAAGTAAATATTTTTGAAGCGCCATTTTCTACTTTATTTAATCACTCAACTGAGTTATTTGGGGTTGAAGGTGTTATTTTTAATGAATATGATGAGGGTAGAATTTCTTTTAAACCTTCTGAATTACTTTTACCTTCTACAACTGAAGTTATTCAATTTAGATTTGGTGTTGATGCCGAAAAGGATAAAAATTTCCTTTCAAATCGTCCACTAATGTTACTAAGAGCAGATGTGAAAGGAATGCCAAATAATTACTCTTATTTTACTCTACCACTTACACCACAAGCATTAAATGTATTTGGAAATAATTTATCTGCATTAACGGGTATTTCATTAGAAAACGAGGTAAAATCAAGGCTTTCAGCAGAATATGAGGTTGACAATTTAGGTGAGTATTTAAATGTAAAATTACGTTTACATAGTCAGTCTGGTAATGAAAATGTAATTGATGTTAAATATAAGGTTGCAGGTGAAGTTAAAGGTCGTGATGTATTACTTTGGCCAAACTTTATCAGCAAGAAATGGAACCGTTATTTTATGTTTAATGAAATACCTCATAATGATATTAAATTTCAGGCTTCACCATTTATAGGCGACATTAATGATCAACATTTTAGAATAGTACTAAATGATAAAAACGAACCGCTTTATTTGGCTAAAGACGGAAAATTGCAGGAATTAAATAACCCTGATTATAAATCCTCTTTGTTAGTTGAAAACAACTCAAAAGTAAGTGACAATCCTTACAAGTATGAAATATATGAAAGCAATCAACCTTTTAAGGGGATAAAATTCTCATATGGTAAATCCGATAATCTTTGTGGTTTTGCCATCATACGCTATGATAAACTGAATAAAGTTAAAGAACTACCCAAAGATTGGACTAATGAGATGCAAAACCTTGCAGAAGCTCGTTTAGGAATAGACTTTGGTAGTACCAATTCATCCATTGCTTATTGGTCGGATAAGGAAACAGGCGGAACTAATGAGGTAAAAGGAATGACGCTGAAAAACAGAAGAATTTCGCTTCTGGCTTCGGACGATAAAAATAATGATGAAAGACCTGCTGTTGAGGATGAAGTGTTTTTCTTTCAAAATGATGAGATCAAAACAAATGCTATAAAATCAGTTTTGGCAATTCATGATTTTAAGCGGCTTTCTAATTTTACAAATTTGCCACAAGAGCAATTGTTAGAAAAAGAAGTTGTTGGTGGTTTTCCATGTTTTGAGAAAAATTTACCTATTGAATCTTCTGATAATAATAAATATACTTTGAATTTTAATAGAGCAGGTATTGCAGAATTAAAATATAACATGAAATGGTCAAGTAATTTACTTGAGAAAAGCCATAAAAAAGCATATTTGAATTCTTTAATTTTACATATATATGCTCAAATGTTTGAAGAAGGCCATGAACCTACATCACTCAAATGGTCATATCCATCATCAATGGGAACTAGTTTGTTGACAGAATATTGGGATATTTATAATTCTTTGAAGCAGATTAGTCCTATTAATAATCCAAAGGAATTAGTGGTTTTTCCTCCATCTGATCTCTCTAATATGATTACAAATGGAGAAAATACATGGGAAGGTTCTAATAAATTAGGAGGAGGTACATGGGGCGAATCTAATCAGCTAGGTTCTGGTGCTGTTAGTAGTTGGGGTGATTCTGCTGAAAATAATTGGGGAAGTACTAATCCTGATCCTACACCTGTGTCTTCTGGCTGGGCAAATGATGAAGTTTCAAAATCAAAAAGTGTTACTGAAATTAAAACAGATAATGGGCCTTTAAAGTTTAATTTTAAAAACTTAGAAGATAATGAATCAATTACAGAATCTTGTGCTGTAGCAAATTATTTTCTAGAAAATTTAAGTGTTGAACCAGGTCAATTACTTATGATTTTTGATGTTGGTGGTTCTACAACTGATATTAGCGTTTTGTCTCAAATGGAAGGAGGTGGAAAAGCAATGATAAAACAGAACTCGATTCGTTGGGCTGCTCAGCGTTTGGCTTTTGCTACTCGTTATTCTAAAAATTTCCAATCGGTCTTGCTTAGAATGTGTGAAAAGAAGAAAATCAAAATTGAAGGTCTTAATACCACTCCATCTAAATATAATGAAAATACAGCACCATTCTATTTTGAGCAATTAGTAGATAGATTAGATGATTCAGATTTTCCAGACTTTTATCGATTAATTGCTGCTGAATGTAAAGAATTAATGACTATTAATCTTTATATTACTGGATTGATTATGTATTATGCAGGTCAATTAACTTTGAAGATGCGTGAAGAAATGTTACGCTCTGACGATGTTCCAGATTTAGTAAAAAGAATAGCTCCACAAATATTTATATCTTTTGCTGGAAAAGGTGCTAGGATTTTTGATTGGTTTGAAGCAATTAACCCTAAGGCCGCTAACGAGTATTATACACAAATGTTTATTAGGGGAATTGGTGGAATGGAAAGTGCTAAAAATACAATTTCGCCAATTAATTATCCTAATGAAATTATTAAGATAAATGCTTTTAAAAAGGAGAATAATGCTGATGTTAAATACGAAGTTTCCAAAGGATTAGCTATTCCAACCTTTAAATCTAACATTTTAGTTCCTTTAGAAAAACAAGCTATTGAAATTTTAGGTGAAGATGGATTCTGTGTATTTACACCATCTGGAGAAATGAAATATCTTGAATTTAGTAATTCAGTTACTCCAGAAATGATGGAACATTTGGGTTCGTTTTTTGTGCATAAGCCAGAACCAGGGAAGGCTCCTTGTCCTCGATTTATGGATTTTGCTGACTTATTCTACAAAGTTTCGTCTTCAACTTTTGGTTTCAATATGAAGCATGAAGAATTTATTGCAGGGTTTAATAATATGAATATTGCAACAACAATTAAGCAAGACCCTGATTATATAGAAGCACAGAAAAAACGTCAAGAAACTAAGCAATTTGGTTATGTAGCGCCTATTTTTATTATGGAAGGTATTAAGTTTTTTGAAGAACGTATTTTAAAAGCAATTAGGAATTAAAAATGAAGTATTGTGTTCTGGTTAAAATATCAAAACAACAATTAGGTTTTTGGTATCAGATGGAAGGTGGGGTTGTTACTCCACTTTCAATAACTGGTGCAAATATTGTTCCACTATGCTTTTACGTAAATGGTAATGATTTTAAAATTGGTGAATTTGCTAATGAACGTTTTTTAGTAAATGATAGAAATGCTTACAATGATTATTTTGATATAGTCAAAGATCCTGCTAATCATTTTGTTCTTCATGGCGATAGTAAACCTGTTAAACAATTATTGTATTATGGTGTTGAGAATTATTTATCTCACTTTATTAAAACTATTTTATATAAAAATGAATCTATAGAAGGTTTTAGAACATCATTCTGTTTACGCCTTTGGTTTGAAGATGATATTGAAAACCAAGAAAGAATTTTGGTAGAAAATCTTTTTAAAGAAGCTGGTTATGAAAATGTTGAAGAAATAAATGTAGATTTTATTTTAAACAAAGAAATTACCAATGAAATCAAATCATCAAAGTTGCGTTTGTGTCTTTCTGCAATTTCTAACGATTTATATGTAAAACTTTTTAGTTTAACGAATTTTAATTTAATTGGTAGTATTAAATTAGACCAGCTAGGATCCGATCCAAGGGCTAAGATTATAGCTAAGTTAATTTTAGAAGATATTAAAGAGGCAAACCCTCATATTTATATTGATGAGGAAAAAGAAATCTCATTCATAATAAATCATTGTATACAATTACTTTCATCATTATCCCCAATAATGCGAAATGAAATATTACTTTCTACAGGGGTAAAAACAGATTATAAAATAAGACTTTCTCATTTAGAAGAAAGATTGATTTATAACAGAGGAATAGAAGATAAAGTGATACCTCAGTTAGAAAGTATTATTACAGCAAATGGTATGGAGATTTCCTCGGTTGATATAATCCTAAAGGGTGACGAGTTAAACACAAATTATTTTAAGGATAAATTAACTAAAAAATTTCCTAACGTATACGGAATTAGTAGTTTAATTGAAGTCAAATTAATTAAACTAATGTTCTCTCAAATATCTTCAAGCGATTATAAAATTATCTCAAAATTAGTAAATTCTGATATTGTTGATCTATCTAAAACAACAACAAAAAAATTAAATACTAATGAAGCGAAAGTAATTATTAAACCTCAAGCTCCAATGATTTCGGGTGTTCCACCAGTACCTATATTGCCGGGAAGCAATAGAGCGTCTGTATTGAAATCGTCACCAGCGGCTCCACTAGTTCCTAAACCAATTCAAGTTCAGAGAACAGTTAGTGCACCAAAAATGCCAACTATTCCAAGTAAATCTATTTTGACAAATTCAAAAGAGAATACTAAATCACAAGAAATATCAATTAAGCCGAACGCAACAATTAAAAATGAGGTTAAGCCGCTTTCGGTTCCATTACCACCAGTTTCAAAAGTAAAGTTACCACCACCACCGCCCCCACCACCACCTCTAATTCCCAAAAAGAAATAATTATTGAAAATAATATAGAAAAAAATATAACCGAGAGGAAATATTACTATGCAGAAAATGGCGTAACATTTGGTCCGTTTTCACTTAATCAACTATTAGAAAAAATAGAATGCGAAACCCTTGTTTATAGAGAGGGAATTGATTGGACAAATGCTAAAGATATAGAAGAATTAAAAAAATTTTTTGTGAATGAAGAATTAGAAATTTCTTCAAAGACTTATGATTTAAAACCAGAATTTAATTCAATTACAACTAAAGATTCAACTTACAACACAATTGTTGTTCAAAAAAAAATGTTTTCTGCTCCATTTTCTTTTGATGGAAGAATAAGAAGAACAGAATTTGGAATCAGTTTTATTATATATATATTTGCTTATGCTATTATAATTAGTATGATAGAATCAGCACCTATTTTTGGATTAGCTTATATACCAATTATATGGTTTTTATGGGCACAAGGTGCAAAACGATGTCATGATCGAGGTAATTCAGGTTGGTATCAAATTATACCATTTTATGTTTTTTGGCTACTTTTTGCAGAAGGCGATTCAGGTAATAATGAATATGGAAATTCTCCTAAATAACAATAATAATTAACTTTTAAATAAAATAAATATGATCAATTTAGAAAAAAAGAAACCTATTAATCTTAGCAAAGAAGCTCCAGGTTTAAATAAAGTAAAAGTTGGATTAAGCTGGGATCCAACAGGTAATGTAGAAGCAGATGCAGACGCTTCGGTTTTTTTATTAAACGAAAATGGTAAAATTCCATCAGAAAGTTATTTTGTTTTCTATAATAATTTAAAAAGTGGTGATGGAGCAGTTGTTCACTCAGGCGACAACAGAACCGGTGAAGGTGAAGGAGATGACGAGGAAATCCGAATTGACTTAAATTTAGTTAATTCTGAAATAGTTCAAATTATTATAGTTATTTCAATTCATAATATAGAAGATGGAGTTCATTTTGGGAATGTGTTGAATTCTGCAGTTAGGATTTATGATGAATCAAAAAACAATATAATTTGTCAATATGAACTTTCTGATAAATTTGATGGATGTGATTCATTAATAATTGGAAGATTTTACCGAATGGGAGATGAATGGGAATTTGAAGCTATGGGTCAGGCTTTTGAAGGAGGTTTAGGAGCGACAGTAGAATTGTATTCATAAATTAATTTTATGAGTAAAATAATAAAATTGAAAAGTATAATGTTATGTTTTTCAGGATTATTTATTTTCCTTTTTTTTTCATGTAATTCAACTGAAGAGTATGAGTTTTACGTGCCAGAAATCCCTTTTAAAGTTGGACATGAAGAGTTAGGTGATCAAGATTTTTCTAATCTTAAGTATAAATTTGAGTTGTTTAAGTATGAGTACATTATAAATTTAGCTATAGAGAAAGAATTGTATGATAAAACAGCGCAATTACCCAAAACTATTTTGTTAAATCAAGGTGAGGAGTTATCATCACAAGTGTTTTATGATATTTTTTTAAGCGATGAAAATGATGAATTGATATTGAATGATATTTTAGAGCAAATTAACAATAGAACTATTGGAAATGAATTCGATCCTGTTCAAGTTATTGTAAATTTTGTTCAGTCTATTCCTTATGAAGAGGCAAAAAGTCAAAAATATCCTATCGAAACACTTTATTTAAATAAAGGAGATTGTTCTGATAAATCAATTTTATTGGCTAAATTATTATATTTATCAGGTTTTGATGTTTGTTTGTTTGTGTATGAAAATGCACAGCATATGGCAGTAGGAATAGCTACAGACAATCCAAAAGACGCTTATAAATCTGGTTATATTTATATTGAATCTACGGGGTATTCAAAAATCGGTGAAATTCCTAAAGAATTTGTGGGGGGTATTAAAATTGAAGAAGAACCCGAAATTGTTATTTTTGAGGAAGGAAATTATCCAATAAGTGGTTTTTCTGAATTAAAGAAGATGTACAATAAGATTGAATTAAAATACGGTGAAAATTATTTCATTACAAATAAGTCGGGTAAATTAATTTTAGAAGAAATAAATGTTTTAGATTCTAAATTGAATTCGATAAAAAAGAATATTCAAAAAAAATCAAATGATAAATTACATCTAGAGAAAGTACTTGAAGAAAATCATTGTTTTGGAAATTTGGAAGAAGATAAATATAATTTTTGCACTAAAATTCAAGATTCGCTTCGTTTTAGGATTAATGAATATAACAGTTTAGTTGTTAAATTTAACTCAATTAACGATTCTAGAAACAACAAAATCAGAATATTAAATAACATTAACAGAAACAATTATATTAAAAATTAATATATTTGTTGATATTAACTTTTAAAATAGATAAAAATTTTATGGCATTAAATTTAAACAAAGGAAGTCGCTTTAATTTAGCAAAAGAAGCACCAGCTTTAAAAATTGCTGGTATTGGTCTAGGTTGGGATCCAAATGAAGAAGAAAATGGTCCTGATTTTGATTTAGATGTTAGTGCATTTCTTATATCTGAAAATGGTAAAATACCTGCTGATGAATATTTGGTTTTTTTTAATTCAGAATTAAAAATGGTATCACCATTACAAGCGGATAGACCTGGTGATGAAAGACCTTTTGCTCCTGATTTGACTGGGACTAGTTACTCGGTATTGGGTGCTCTGGATTCAATTGATGGAACCGAAAGTGATGGAGAAGATGATGAGGATATGCGAATTTATTTTGATAAAGTTTGGGAAGGAATTTCTCAAATTGTAATTACTGTTACAATCACGAAGTATCCAAATGATAAAAAGAAAGATAAGCGTACATTATTACAAAATTTTGGTATGGTAGAAGACTGTTATATAAGAGTTTGGGATGATGAAACTGGAGAAGAAATTCTTAGATATAATTTACAAGAACAATTTAGTAACGAGGATGCAGTTGAATTTGGCCGTTTTATTAGAATAAATAATACTTGGGAATTTGTTGCAACCGGTGAGAAATATACAGGGGGACTTGGAAAATTTGTTGAATTATTCACTTAAAAAAAAGATAAAAATTATGGCATTAAATTTAAACAAAAGTGGTGATGATAATTCAAAGCCAACATCAGACAAAAAAGGCTTAAATCTAAGTAAAACTGGAGATGATTCTAAAGTAAAATTGGATTTATCAAAAGATAAAAATATTGAAGCAACTACATCTCATGTTACATCGGACCCAGCTGATAAGAAAGGCTCATCAAAAGGATTAGTTATTGCAGCTGTGCTTGTAGTTGCTTTAGGTGCATTTTGGTTTTTTAATCGAGATACAACTAATGGTGTAGATGGTGAGCCAAGTACAACATCTGTTGTATCTTCGGAGGATTCCACCGCAGTAGAGGACGGAGCAACCACAGCAACACCTATTGATAGTATTAATAATGTTCCTGGTGAAACTGTTTCGGGTATGGATAATGGAGAAGCTACTGATCCAAGTGTTTCTTCTAAGGGGTCTGAGGTAAGTTCAACTCCCGCTAATTCTGAAGTAGTAGCGGGGAAACCTACATCTGGAGGAAGAGTTACGGATTTACCTGTTGACGAAGGTTCTGTTGAAGATAAAGCCAGACAAGTTATTGATGGAGTTTATGGAAACGGTAAAGATAGAAAAAGGGCTTTAGGAGATGAATATTTAACTATTCAGGCAAGAGTAAATGAAATATATAGAGCAGGTAAACAATAAGATTAATTAAATGATTAGTCTTTTAGTTAGTATTATATTGGGTTTGTCCATATGGATGATACTTCCAAAGTTAATTTATAATAAACCTAAGTATTATAAAAAAGACACGCCTTATTTTTTTGTGAGTCTATTGTGTAAAGTTGCAGGTATTTTAATTATAATAGTATCAATTATTAATTATTTATTTATTCTAATTTAGTATTTATTTATAATTATTATTAAATTTAATTTTAAAGATTTAAACATGGAAATAAAAGTAGTACCTTTTGTACCACAAGTCACAGATGTTAATCCTTCAAATGCTGCGGCAAATGAATTACAGTCTTTAATTAATCAAATGTATTCTGAAGGATGGGAGTTTGTTAGTTTGAGTTCAATGCAAACATCAGTAAAGCCTACTGGATGTAATTCTGCGGCTGAGAAGGGAACGTCTTCTGTAGTTAATATTCAATTACTTATTTTTAAAAAATAATGTTGAGTTTTTTTGTTAAAAAGCTTATTGAATATTATTGGAATAATGTCCCAGAAGATAAAAGAAGAGTTTGTATTTATAAGGTTAGTTGTTCAAGATTTGTATACAATGAAATTGATAATTATGGTTTTTTTAGAGGTTTAAATTCATATATCTTAAGAAGAAAAAATTGCAATTCTAATTATTCAATTTCAATAGTAAATGAATTTTACAAATAAAAACTAAAACGGGTAAAATAATTAATGAAGAGCAAATTAATCCTTTGATAATTAAGGAGTTTAAAATTAATTAAGAAAAAAAATAAATTTTATTATAAACTTAATTTTAATTCAAAATAAATTATGAAAAAAATAATTTTAATACTTTTTACTACATTATTTATTTATAGTTGTAGTGGAAAATCTACAGAAGAGTGTAAAGGAGATATCCGTGCATATGAATTTGGTAGAGAAATGTATTCATGGGTTCAATTACGGTCTTCAGGATTATCTTTATCGGATGCTATAAATGAATTTTCTGACGGAATGGGGGTTAATCCTCCATATGAATCAAGTGATCCATGTGTGAAAAGGGGATTTGAGGATGCTAAAGAAGGAATTGAAAGTCCATACAATAAAGAAGGAAAATCTTGGACAAAATTTTAAATTAATAAAGGCTCAAATTGAGCCTTTATTAATTTAAAAACATTATTTTTTAGGATAAGTTTATCTTAAATATCAGAATCATTGAATTATATTTTTCCTTTTAATATTTTTAAAATCTTTATTGGAGGATAGCTGTTAAATTAAATACCAAATATTTTAAATTTAAGAATAACACAACATTTTTATATTTTTTAAAAAAGTTAATAAGCTACTTCTTATAATTTTCAATGGTAATTGTTTGTAAGATGAAATATAAGTAGGGATTTAAACTATTTATTAGCTGATAAGAAGTGTAAAATTTAATTTAATAAATATATTAAAGAAGGGATGACTAAATTTTTAAAAGCATTGAATAAGGAAACATATTATTATATACCCTTCAAGAAAAACAATTTTTAAAAGTTAGTTTTGTTTGGTTTAGCAATAATTGTGTTATTTTTCACAACTTTGTTTATATTAAGTGAAACTCAAACCAAATAAATTTATACTTTCGAAGATGTTGATACATTTAAGGATTTAAAGTTAAGATATTTAGATTATTATAATCAAATTGAAAATAATGATAAATTGGATGTAATTAACAAGAGTATTGATAGGAAATCTGTTGATTCTTTATATTTAATTAAAATTTTATCGTTATTAGATTTCAAGAGAAATGAAATATATAATAATTCTTTTTCTTACTCTAATAAACTAAATCAGATTCAATTAGTATTAGACGATTATAATAAAAATAAATTAAATTTAAATTCCCAAATTCCTCTTTTTGATGATGTAGATAAGAAATTTGAATTAATTGAATATGATTTGTTTAATTATCAGTTTGAGAAAAATTGGAAAAAAAGAATTTATAAGTTAAATGAATTTATTGAGGCTGAAATTGAAAAAAAAGGATCACATATTGCTAGTGTTTTTTGAAAAAAAAAACAGAGATAAAATATCAATATATTAATAGGCTTGATTCTACAATAATTCAAATGAGTTCTGATATTCGTGAAATTAATTATGATATTAAAATCGAAAGGAAATATGAAGGCCTAATAGGTGATAAAAAATTTTTTGGGACAGGAAAATGGAAAGTTAGAATGGATAAAAAAAATAAAAATGGCATAGAGATTTTTTTAATAGAAGATAATTATAAAGATATTAATGATTAATATTTATACAAAAAGTATTGTTAAAATAATTTATTTTTTTGAAATTGAGAATAATTGACAGCATTGAAAATTTAATTGGGATCGATATTAAACATATTTCATTTGATTTATGGTTGACTTTAATTCAGTCTAATCCAAATTTTAAAAATGAAAGAAATAAATTATTTAAATCTTTTTTTGAAATTAAGTATGATTTAAATCTTGTTTCGGATAAAATTCGATACTATGATGTTTTATGTAATTCTATTAATGAGAAAATAGGATATAATATTGATACTTTCGAAATTTACCTTTTTATTTTAAAATCTTTAGATTATGATATTAATTGTTGTAGTATTGATAAATTTGAAGAATTTTATTTTGAATCTGAAATATTATTTTTCAGACATGAACCAAAATTTATCGAGAATAATATTGTTAATACATTAATTAAATTTCAGGAAGATTCAGTATCTTTGAGTATTTTAAGTAATACAGGATTTATAAAAGGAAACACAATTAGAAAGTTTCTAAGAAAATATGATTTAGAAAATTTATTTTCATTTCAGATATATTCAGATGAGTGTAAATTTTCAAAACCTAATTCAAAAATTTTTCAATTAGTTAATGACAATGTAATAAAAATGGATATACAGTCTAAAAGTGATGTGCTACATGTAGGTGATAATCTTATCGCTGATTATGAAGGTGCATTAGAATTTGGTTTTAAATCCTATTTATATAAAAAATAAATATTTGAATACAACATTTAGTCTTCATAAAATCATTACCCCAAATGATTTTACTTTTGATCCCTCAGAATATAGTTGGTTTAAGTTTGGGGACCAGTATTTTGCGAAAAAATTTGCAAAAGAGTTATTCGATAATTTTATTTTGAATTATCAAGAAAAACTATTGTTGCAAGCTGAAATAATAGTTTTACCAAGCCCTTATTTATCAATACCAACAGCTTCTAATTTTTTGTGTTTCTACTTTATGGAATACTTAAATAGATTTTTATATATTAACAATAAAAAAGCAGTTGTTGAATCAAAAATTTACAGAAATCAAACTTACGTTAATGATTATGGAAATTTAAGTTTTAGTGAAAGATTACAACTAATTTCTAATGATACCTACTATATTGACAAAGAATTTATAGAGGGTAAATTTTGTATATTTTTAGATGATATTAAGATCACAGGGAGTCACGAAAAAACGGTTACTAAAATTTTAAGTCAAAACAATATTCATGGTGATTTTATGTTTATTTATTTTGCAGAATTGATTAATAGTAAAATTCACCCAAGTATTGAAAATTATTTTAATTATTATGCAGTTAAAGGTGTAAAAGAAATTATTGAAGTAATCAATAGAAAAGAGTTTAGATTTAATACCAGGTTGATAAAGTATATTTTAGTTGCAAAAGAAGAAGATGTTTTATTGATTATTAATAATATTGATTTTCATAAGTTATCTGAACTTTTCATTCTTGCAATAAGCAATAATTATCATTTGATTGAAAGTTATAATGATAACTTATTATTAATTAATAATTTAATAAATAAAGATTTAATTTCAGATGATATTAAATTATAATTTTTTTAACTATTTTAGCATATTAATAATTTAATTTTTTTTATGAATAATCATCCAATTTTTACTGAACATCCGTGGCTAATTGTAACATTTGCATTTTCCGTATTAATTATGTTGTTACTTGATTTAGGTGTTTTTAATAAAAAAAGTCACGATGTTTCAAATATAGAAGCAGTTACTTGGTCTGTGGTATGGATATCACTAGCGATGATATTTAGTGGCTTAGTTTATTACTATGCTGGAGCAGCAAAATTTTATGAATTTCAATCGGCTTATTGGATAGAAAAAGCATTATCTGTTGATAATTTATTTGTTTTTATTTTGGTCTTTAAGTTTTTTGATGTAGCTAATCGAAATAAGCATAAAGTTCTATTTTGGGGAATTATAGGAGCATTAATTTTAAGAGCTTTGTTTATTTTTTCTGGGGCTTACCTAATTGAATTGACTTACTTAAACACAATTTTGAGTTATTTTGGAGTTAACGAATTTCAATATAATATTAATATTATTATGACTTTGTTTGGTTTATTTCTTGTATATGCAGGTGTTAAATCTTGGTCAGCTGGGGATGATGAGGATGATGAAGATTATAATGATACTCGTGGTGCAAAATTAATCAGAAGATTTTTTAGTGTGAGTGACAAATACGACGGAGATAAATTTTTCACAATAGAAAATGGTAAAAAATTAGCAACACCACTTTTGGTTGTGGTAGCCGTTATCGAATTTACAGATTTACTTTTTGCCGTAGACTCAATTCCAGCTATTTTCGCTATTTCTAATGACCCATTCATTTTATATACATCTAATATTTTTGCAATTTTAGGATTAAGAGCATTGTTTTTCTTATTGGATAATTTTATTCACTTGTTTAATAAGTTACCATACGGTTTAGCTGTAATATTGTCTTTTATTGGGTTAAAAATGATTATTGCGCCATTTTATCATATTGAATCTGTTGTTTCATTAATGGTAATTGGAAGTGTTTTATTAATATCAGTAATACTTTCTATAATTTTTCCCGATAAAAATGAGTAATCGAATGTCTCAAGCTATTTTAGGACAGGACAATCAAAAATCTATAAGTAAGTGAAATATAATTTAGACAGATTTAAAACGGCTCAAGATAGTTGCTATACGCAAGTATTGGAAGAGATAAAAAATGGCAAGAAAATGAGCCATTGGATGTGGTTTATATTTCCACAAATATTGGGCTTGGGAAAATCTGGAACTGCAAAAAAAATATGAGATAGCTAACATTGAAGAGGCAGAACATTATTTGATGGATGAATTGCTTTCAAAAAGACTACTTGAACTAACTAACGTATTGGTATACGAAGTTGAAGGAAGAACTGCCGAGGAAATATTTGGATTTCCGGATTATCTTAAATTTCATTCATCTATGACACTTTTTATACAGTAGTGGCATCGAATAGACACTTTCAAAACAATAACAACTTTTTATGTTTTGAAGACGCAGTTCGAAAATACTATGATGGTAAACTTGATACTTCAACTTTGGAAATCTTAAAGACTACAACACTTATCACCAACGAAACCCCTTATCAATTCGAAACAATTTCAGTAGACCAAAAAGACTATAATTTCAGACTTGAATACATAAATATCCAACCAGCAGACAAATGGAAACCACCATTAGGGACTTTAGTAATTCAAGGCAAAGACGGAACCAAAATCGCCTCAATTGAAAACGCAATGGGTCCTCTTTGTTGGAGCAGTAACAAAAAAATGGTTGTTCTACCGATTTGTAAGATGCATTGGCTCAAAGGATTTCAACAAAAATTCGCAGTAATCGATTTTGACAAAATGACAATAACATATCTTAAACATGTTCATAAAGGAGAACCACGAATTATTGACAAAGTTGAAGATGATAATTTTTGTTTTAGACATTTTAATGCTGATAAAAAGGTTGTAGAAGGTGTTGTTAACATAGTGACAAGTGAAATTGAAGCGACAATAAAATTCTGATGATAAAAACAGCTTGTAACACGGGTTTTGCGTCAGGCGGGGTGACGTGCAAACTTGGAGCTTTGTGCTTCGTATCAAGTAAAGCGGTGGTAGGCAGTTTTATTTCCTAAATCGCTTATTACACTTAGCTGTAAACCCTAAATACATTAAAAGAAGTTTATTAATTCAAATGTAATTTAATTAGTTAAACTAAAAATATTCAATTTAAAATTTAATCCTAATCTAATGAAAAAGTTTAATCTTATATTTTTGTGTTTTTTATTAAGTTCTTTTTACCTTCCAAAAAAATCTATTTTAATTAATATCCAACCTCTTGGAAAAGTGAGTAATGAATACATAGATCATGTTAAAAAAAAGTGTTAAAACTTTTTATGGATACGATTGTAAGGTATTGCCTCCAAAAATGATTACAAACGACATGTTGTCTAAAGTAACCAAAAGAATTGATGCTAATAAAGCATTAAGAAAAAATAAAACAAATGGTAATTTATTAATTCTAACAGAAAAGGATATCTGTCATTTTAAAGACAAAAGCAGGCCTGAATATGGAATTTTTGGTTTAGGACTGAGACCAGGTAAAACATGTGTCATTTCTACATTTAGATTAAAACGAGGCGTCAGTAATATAAAAACATTAGAACGACTTGAAAAAGTTGCCCTACATGAAATAGGCCATAATTTGGGATTAGAACATTGTATAAATGATAAAAAATGTATGATGAACGATGCTAATGGAACCATTAAACAAGTAGACATAGAAAAGGTGTGGCTTTGTGAAAAATGTATAGAACAATTAAAAAAAATAATAATTTAACTTCCATGAAAAAAATAATAATACTTATTCATTTTTTGTTATTAGGTACTTCATCATATTCAACAATAATAGATAGAGCAATAGCTATTCAAAAAAAACATAATATTACAAACCATAAATACGTTGTAATGATTGATTATTCAAAATCAATCTTCGCAGAACGATTATATGTAGTTAACGTCAAAACTTTAAATATAGAACTTACATCAAATGTAAGTCACGCTTGGAATAGTGGTTCTATATACGCTACAAAATTTAGTAATCAAGTAGGATCATTAAAATCAAGTTTGGGTGCATATGTAACAGAAAATACATATTATGGTAATTTTGGTTATTCATTGGTTTTAAGCGGCTTGGATAAAACAAATTCTAATGCAAAAAAAAGAAAAATCATTTTTCATTCAACAAAAAGAATGAAAACAAAATGGTCGTGGGGTTGTTTTGCGCTACCCGAAAAGAATTCAAGAAAAATTATTGATATGATTAAAGGAGGAACCCTTGTGTATGTGTTTAAATAGTAAACCGCATTTAAAAAAATCATTGAATGATTTATTTTATCTATAATTTAGATTAATTTTTTTTCGTATTTTGGAAATGTATCATATAAGATAATTAAATTTTGAAACAATTCTAATTCTTCTTTTGTTGAATTTTTATTAAACTTTCTAGTATATCTGCATATTAATCCATCTGATTTTCGTTTACCAAAAATTTATTTACCCATGAGTGTAGCATCAAGGATAATTTATTTTGTTAATAAATTTTGAGAATTGTTACATTTTTACTACTACTACTACTACTACTACTACTACTACTACTACTAGTAAATCTTCATAATAACTTATTGATTTATTGATTTATATTTTAAAAGTCCTAAAATATATAATTTCTATTAAAGTGTTAAGTTTTATAATTTAATATCTAAATTTTTTTATTAGTTATTTATTAAAATAGTTTATGAAAATACGATTCATTAGAGAAATTATTTAGATGTTATTCTACTTCAGACACGTTTTGATATCGAACTAAAGCATCTCTTTTCTTTAGTTTCAACTCTTGATTATTATAAGTGATTTTTTGTAGCAAGGTTTTATCAGTTAATTCTAATAAACGAAAATGTAAGTTTTCGATATTAAATCGTTCGACGGCAGTTTCATAACTTGCAACTAGTCCAAATGCTTTTTGTTCTACATAAATTCCTGGTTCAAATTTATTGTCAATTTCAATTTTTTCGACATTGTACAATGGGAAGAGCAAATCGTCTTGATTGAAATCTGATAGTTTTAGTTTTTTTATTCGGACACCATTGTACCAAATTTCAATTTGGTTGGATGGGGTATTTAGTAATCCACTTATCTTTTTTCCAGGAAGATAGTCAAGCGATGGGATATTGGGAAGTTGAAGATTATAATAAAAGAATGGATTCAATAAAGCTTCGCTTATATGGAGTTTCATTTTATGAGCAACTTCAATACATAAATCAAAATCATTTGGAGAGCATTCAAACTTTTTTAAAGTCCAACTCTCTCCATACAAATTGATTTTTAGTTTATTTGAATTCAAAAAAAGGAGCGATTATATAAATTTAGTTTAAATTATTTTTGATTCCATTTCTCTGG
>JACCDV010056460.1_pt1 | contig 22129 bp, 16 predicted proteins | sample 7446131 | NCBI WGS metagenome assembly JACCDV01 (sample SAMN15323448, study PRJNA562643) | freshwater metagenome | isolation source: river surface water | place: USA:Blue River Watershed | collected 2017-08-17
ATGTGGAGACAACAAATTGGAGAACGTAAAGGACACTAATTATTTATCGTCTCTCTCAAATCTCTTTTTTAAATACTCCATCACAGAAGGATCTTCTAGTCCTTCCATATCACTTAATTCCAATTCGATTGCTTTTGTGCTCAATCGAATTTCAAGCAAGGAGACTAAAATAGATACTGAAAAAGTAAGTAAGCTTACAGCAAATATAAATTTTGCAATGGCTTGATAGTGGATAAAGATAAAAAACATCGAAATCAAGGACAATAGCAAAGATGCTACGCCATAAGTTTGCATTCTCTGAATGAGTTTAATCCTATATTTTAGGTTCTTGATTTGACGAAAGATCACTAAACGATTTTCCTCTTGTTGATACTTATCGTGCAAGGCCCTTACACGGTTAGACAAAGCTAAAAATCGATTGGTGTAGGCCAACATAATCAGACTTATGGCTGGGAAAAGCAAGGCTGGTATATTCACTGAAAGTTCCATGATATAAAAATAGTAAAAATAAACCGGTATTTTTGCATTGAGCATATGGAGAAAGAGCAGTTTAAGAAAATACAATCTAGCATCCCGCAAGAACCAGGCATTTATCAATATTTTGATGATAAAGGCAAACTATTGTACGTTGGTAAAGCAAAGCATTTAAGAAATAGAGTGAGCTCCTATTTTCTTTCCAATCAACATAACTTAAAAACGATCGAATTAGTACAACGTATTGCCGATATCAAGTATACCATTGTGAATTCGGAACACGATGCTTTTCTTTTAGAGAATGAGCTGATTAAAAATTATCAACCCAAATACAATATTAATTTAAAGGACGACAAGACTTATCCGTATATCGTTATTAAAAACGAAGCTTTTCCAAGGGTCTTTTTAACCAGAAGAAAGTTTAAAGACGGTTCTACCTACATTGGTCCATTCACACATGTATTTGCTGTAAGAGAATTGATTAATCATATTCAAGAAACCATTCCTTTAAGAACATGCACTTTACCACTGACTCCAAAAAATATTCAGCAAGGCAAGTTTAAAGTATGTCTAGAATACCATTTAGGCAATTGTAAAGGGCCATGTCAAGGTTTTCAAACTGCGGAAGACTACGATCATTCAATTGATCAAGTAAAGCATTTATTGAAAGGAAATGTAAAGCCATTGGTGCAAAATTTAAAAGAGACTATGCAGGCCGAAGCTGCTGCGCTTGCTTTTGAAAAAGCCAATATAACCAAGAAAAAGATAGACGAACTGGAACGCTATCAAACCAAATCGGAGATTTTAACGAAGCAACAGGAAGCCATGGATGTGTTTAGCATTGCCATGGAGGAAGACCAAGCTTATGTTAATTATTTAATGTTGCAAGAAGGACGCATTGTCCAAACACATATGTTGCCGTTAAGTACACCATTGGAGGAGTCCAAAGAAGCCGTTCTTGCATTTGCCATTCATTATTTTAGAACACAAGTTGAATCGGAAGCGAAGGAAATAATTGTACCGATTGAACCCATTGAAAAAGAACAAGGGATTAAGTATACCGTTCCAAAAATGGGAGAGAAATTGCATTTATTAGCACTCTCTCAAAAGAATGTAGATTATGCAATAAAGGAATGGAAGCATCGACAAGCATTGGTAAAAGTAAACGAGCATGCACCAGTCAATGAAGTATTAATTGAATTAAAACAATTACTATCCTTGCCCGCGGTTCCAAGCCATATTGAATGTTTTGACAACTCAAATTTTCAGGGGGCCTACCCTGTTTCTGCGATGGTTTGTTTTAAAAACGGGATAGCAAGCAAATCGGATTATCGTAAATTCAATATTAAAACCGTAGTGGGCATCAATGACTTTGCAAGTATGCATGAAACTGTTTTAAGACGCTATAGTTCGGTCTTACAAAAAAAGCAGCCACTTCCTCAGTTGATTATTATTGATGGAGGCAAGGGGCAGTTAAACGCTGCATTAGATGCCTTAAAGGAATTAGGCATTCAGGATAAAGTCACTACAGTAGGCTTGGCTAAAAATATAGAAGAATTGTTCTTCCCAGGTGATAGCCGTTCCATCTTATTGAACTGGAACAGTGCTGCCCATAACCTAGTTCGTAATATTAGGGATGAAGTGCACCGCTTTGGTATCACTTTCCATAGAGCCCAAAGGTCAAAAGGGGCATTGGTAAATAGCTTAGACCATATCAATGGCATTGGCCCAAAAACAAAGGAAACCTTATTGACCTATTTTAAATCGGTTAGCAAAATAAAAACTGCCAATCCAAATACATTAACAGAACTGATTGGCGCTGCTAAGACTAAAATTTTAATAGATGCTTTTGAAAAAGAAAAGCAAAAAAAATAAAATATAATTTGAATCAAGCCCTAATTAAAAATGCGACATCTAGATGTCGCATTTTTAATTTCGATTTATTTTGAACTAGTACACCCATCGATCTTGTTCAAAATCAAATATTTTTTGTTTGATCTTTTCTCCTTCTTGTAATCTTTTGATAGGATCTTTGAATAAAGCATTCAACATTTTATCATTGTAATTGTCCAAAGTAGACTTCACTACATACCCATTGAAATAACGACTCTCAAATAATTCCTCCCAGGTAATACGACTAGAGATATTTCTTGGATTGTACACTTCGGCTTTTGCAAGACTAGTTCTTAGTTCTGGATAATACACCCAAAATAATGGACGCTTTACCACTTTATTTCCTATTTGAATTGCAGCAATTGGAGCAATACCAATGATTCTGCTATACATTCTACTTGTCTTACTATCAAAAATCCATTGTTCTTTTAATCTAAATGTATATATAGAATCTGGATTCGGAGCTAGGTTGGTATTGTAAATAATACTAGTGTCATACACATTGGGATCCAATACATTTTGTACCAATTGGGTGTCTAAGCTTCCTTTTAAAGATGCATTCACTTCTTCTAAACTAATTGGTGTTGTGAAACGATCATCTACCGTTGAAAAAGGTACAACACCGTCTTTCTCTATAGCACGTAATAGCACAGCAAAAAAACGCTGATCACCATTTTCATCATAGGATTGGTACATGAAAGTTCTATTGATCTTTTCTCTTGCATCAATTTCCTCCCAAATAAATTCACTAAATAAAGCATCCTCTTCTCTTAAATTCTCATATGGTAATGGCAATCTTTCCCTTACCCCTTTTCTTGAATTGGTTTCAGAGAAGAAGGCATATCCATTTCTTAAGCTTCTTTTATTATTGGCATTGAATCCGCCAACCACAGTCGTATCAATATTTTTAGTAGGCTTTACATCAGAAACAGTTGGGGCTGCCACCACTTGATTGCCAGTTACAGGCTTTGTCACAGGTTTTGCAATCACTGTATCTTTAGTCGCTGTAGGAGTTGGTGTTGTTTTCTTCTTTGTGCCATAAGAAAACTGCGCATTTGCAGAGATTGTCATTACCAAAGAGGCAAGAACGATGCAGCTTGTTTTCATTGTTGTTTTCATAAATACCATTTTTTATTTTTCAACCTACATTTTTACAATAAACACATGTCCTATTGTAAAATGAAAGTGATTGTTTGGTCTAATTTTCTTGATCCACCCCCTGGCTCTGACACTTTGATCTCACCAATAGTCACCGTTGTTCCTGCTTGACATTTTCTAATCAATGCCGTTGCACCGCCCGAGAAAGCTGGACCATTTACTTCTGCAAAATCTGGTTCGTCAAATCCTTTACCAGTAGCAATAACGATATAAGATAGTACATTGAATTTCACACCTTCAAATACAAAGTCTCTTAAATCTGCAATCACACCACCCTGCGCTCTAAATTTACCCGCAGGCATATTTCCACCTGCACTTCCACCCACAATTGCAATTGGGTCTGGAATTCTCTTAACAGGAATTGTTAATTTTTGTGTCTGCTTGCCGTCATTCACATTCACAACAGCTGTTCCTGTTTGTGAACATGTTACTATATATTGTCCAGAAGCAACTTTTCTAATATTTGCACCAGCACCTTCTACGGTCACATTAATTTTCTCGCCGCCACCGCCACCAGTGATGCTTAATGGATTCTCTAAGCCTTTATAAAATACCCTTGTCTTATCGGTAGAAACGACTAATCCAGAAGGTGTACCAACTGTAAACTGAACATCTTTTTCAACCACCGCTGTTTCACCATTTGGTTTTAAGAAAGAAATACGAACACGTTTTCTTTGCACACCAGGTGTTGAGCCAGCAACAGACCTGTACACTGCAGATCCGTCTGCTGCTACAGGCACCACCACTCCATCAATAGAGATAGTTGGTTTTGCTGCGCTACTAAATGCGCCTACACCTGCAGTAATCACTAGTTCTTCGCCAGACATTAAGTATTGCGAATTAGATGCTGCAAATGCATTGAACTGATCGTATACTAATTCTACTTCGCCTATTTCTTTGTGACAATATTCAACCACTTGTGCTTCTGTGTTGCGAATATCATTTTGAAACTTAGTCAATATTGTAATAGCAGCAATGGTTGGAGTCATATTGAAATAAGCATAAGCCCAATCATCTTTTGCAGCTATATTATTAGAGGCAGGAATTGTTAAATCCAAAGACACTGATGGTATCACATCTTTTTCGATCGCAGGATCAATCGCTGCTAAATCTTGTTTGAACTGTTTTAATTTATTGAAGAGTTCTTCTCCTTTTGACAATCCAGATTTTTTATTTAAAAACAACCTTGTTGTTGCATCCAAATCATCCTCTTTAAAAGTTTCCTTGCCATCTTTAATTTCTAATCCTGCTTCCTCTTTTAAAGCTAATTTCAATGATTCCACATAGGCATACATTTCGTCCGCCATTGCTTTTGCCTTATTGGCTTTAGGAGCCCAGATAGCAGCTTTTTCGGCCGTCTTAGGGTCATTTAATTTTGCTTCTAATGATTTATAGATGTCTTGATTCTTTTTTTGAATGATCCCATTTGCATTCGTCAAGCTTTGATCAATTGTCTTGAATGCATTTAAAATCTCACTAGATACATTCAATGCCAAGAGCGCAGTCAACACCAAGTACATGATGTTAATCATTTTCTGTCTTGGTTCTTTAGGTAACGACATTTACGCTATATTTTATTAAGTGAATTAAAATGTTTGAGTCAACAACAGCAATGTTATTATTTTCCTTGCATTGCATTGATCATTCTGCTATACACTTGATTCAATTGAGTCAAGTTATCTGCTAACTGTGTCATCTGCTCTTTAGTTCTTGCTGCTTCATGCACTGTAGAACTCATTGAAGTAGACATGTCTTTTAAACTTCCGTAAAAATGATTCATTTCTTCCATCGTCTTACCCATGGATAGAAACTGATTATTTAAATTCTTTAATCCTTCTGTTGAGCTATTGATAACGCCTAAATTATTAGACACTTCTTGTACTGTTTTTTGAACACTGTTCAAGGCATGCACTAATTCGGTTGCATCTACTTTTCCGCCACCCATTGCACTACCACCATGATCTACTGGAGGAGGAGGTAAGAATGCATAAATGACAAATATTCCAGCCTCTGTTGTTAAACCCACAATCAAAGCCCAGTCTGCCCAAGATAAATGTATGATTTTTGCCAACGCTCCCATAATTACCACAGCGGCACCTAAAGAAATGATGACGTTTACGATCTTATTTGTTTTTTCTGAAATTGTCTTTGCCATTACGAAAATTATTAATTTAAAAAGTTTGTTGATAGTTTGAAGCGCGAATTAATTAATTCTTGGAGCCATTGAAAGCACACATCTAAATCCGATATAAGATTTAGCAGTGTCTTGGTATTCATAGTTGCGTGAACTTACTTGACAATTGTATGCAATATCTTTCCATGAACCACCTCTGATCACTTTTCTTTTCATCAAAATAGGATCAGAATCTTTTGCATTGTATTGTACATCAGGACTAAAATCTCCAATAAAGTTGTAGCTACCTTCATAAAAAACAGAACTAGTCCACTCTGCTACATTTCCCGCCATGTCAAATAATTTGAAATCATTTTCGCTGTATGCTTTGACTTTAGTAGTGTAGATATTGTCATTCTTTGCATCTCCACCAAAATAATCCCCTCTTCCTGGTTTAAAATTAGCTAACAAACGTCCTTCTTTAGTCCTTGTATAAGGAGAGCCCCATGGGTACATCGCATTAGATTTTGAATTACCTCTTGCTGCATATTCCCATTCAGCTTCTGTTGGTAAACGATAGATGCCATCAATCTTTTGATCGGCTCTGCCAGGTTTGCCAGCATAATAATCACTGTTATTGGTTCTCCAATGAGTGAATGCAACTGCTTGTTTCCAAGTCACACCCACTACAGGATATTCATTGTATGCTGGATGACTAAAATACAATCTAGTCAATGGTTCATTGTAAGAATAAGAGAAATCACGCATCCAAACCAATGTGTCTGGGTAGACATTTTGATTCACGGTGATTAAATAATCTCCAAGAGATTGCTCTAGCCCCTTAGAAGCTTTAGCAGCCGCTTTAAGATCGACAAAAGAATATTTATAAATTAATTTATTAGGATCGATTTCGATTTTTCCTTGAATACGATTATCTGGACTCAATAAAAGCTCATTTAATTTTTCTAAAACAGCTTTACTGTTTTGATTAATCCTTGATGCTCTAGCCCAATCTACACGAATCGTGTCTTCATTTTGGTTAATACCGCCGCCATAAATCGCTAAAAATTTCAATGAATCAGAAACGTAATTAACAAATCTTCTATACTGTTCGTTGGTCACTTCTGTTCTATCCATCCAAAAACTTTGCACCGAAACTAATTTCTTACGATTAACCATAGATAAATCCATCTGTTCATCGCTTGCGCCCATATAAAATGATCCGCTTGGGATGGAAACAGCCAAAGGATCTAGACGTTTCCCAATGCTGTTGCGCTTGCCTTTCTTCGGTGGTGCAAATGCGATCACAGTTAGCGATAAAATCAAAATGCCCAAGGCCGCAATGGGGAAATTGATCCTTGTATTTTTAAAAAATGGTATCATATTGGTTTAAAACGATTTTTTTTACAAAAAATTACATTTTAGGGGTAAAATTAGCAGTTTATTTTTGCGCTATTTTAAGCCTGAATGAATTGATTTTCATCTGTTTTTAGTAGTGCAAATTAAGATATTAGTTGTTAGATATTTGCTAAAATCAACTCGACTGCATTCAATGGCGCAGAGCAACTGTTGTTTTTGCATATAAAATACTGATTATCAATGCCTTGTTTGCCTTTTAAGAGCGGGATACTGTCCTCCTGGACCTGACTCGTTAGGCGGATTGAGTTGGGAACAAAGGCGGCATTCAATGCTGCTAGACTTTCATAGACAGTTGGGCCTACTCCAACCAATTCGATCATGCCAGTAGACATTTGATAAAAGCTTTGGGCCCAAAAGCCAAAAGAACTTGGATATTGAAGTAAGGATGGACGTATAGAATGGATCATTTTTTCGGCCTGCTTGCGCCATTCTGTAAGATCAAAAACCTGCCCTAAATAAAATAAACTTGAACAGATTAAGGCATTCCCACTTGGCTGCGCTCCATCATAGCTTTCTTTTTTTCTGATAATAACATCCTTCTGATAAGATGCAGTATAGTAAAAATACAATCCATCCTCATCTATAAAATGGATTAACACATAGTCCATCCATTTTTTTGCTTTGAACAAATAACTGGTATCACCAGTCATTTCTTGTAATTGAATATAGGCTTGAATTAAATTGGCATAATCATCTAAAAAGGCTTGCGCTTTTGGTATACCATTTGCAATGCTATGGTAAAAATAATTTTCATCTGCATGGAATAAATTTGATTCCAACCAATCCATGCATTCAATTGCCGCTTTTTTGTAAAGATGATTCCCTGTGGCAGCATTTATTTTACAAAATCCAACAATCAACATCGCATTCCAACCTAAAATAACTTTATGATCCAATGCGGGACGAACTCTTACTGCGCGCGCATCAAATAATTTTTTAAGTTCATTTTGCCAAGTAGGTTCCCATTCTTTTTCAAGCTCATTTTGTGTCCAAAGAATATTGGTATGCTCCCAATTTCCATTTGGAGTAACTTGATAGTAGGCAATAAATGCATCAAAAATTTCAGGTGTTATAATTGCCTTAAGTTCATCATAGGACCAAGTATAAAATTTACCTTCAACACCTTCAGAATCTGCATCTAATGCAGCATAATAACCTCCTGATCCATTGAATAATTCTCTTTGTAAAAATGTAAATGTAGCATGGATGACATCTTGGTAAATAGGCTTTTTTGTAAGCTGGTATGCTTCCGCAAGCGTGCCTAAAATCAATGCATTGTCATACAACATTTTTTCAAAATGTGGTGCCTGCCACATAGCATCCACGCTATACCTTGAAAATCCACCACCCACATGATCATAAATACCACCTTGGATCATTTTATCAATCGATCTTATTGCGTGCACAATCGACGCCTGATCTTTATTTTGAAAATAGTTTCTAAATAAAACTTGAATCGAAAATGTTTGAGGAAATTTTGGCGCAGCACCAAATCCACCCCATTGTGTATCTGCATTTTGCAAGATCCTTTGTGCTATCATTTGAAACTCTTCAGTCGTAGCAATCACTTCGGACGCTTGACTTTGCTGTGCTTTGATATTACTTTGTAAAAGATGTGCTGTTAAATGTGTGGCTTGCTCGACTAACTTTTCTCTGTTACTCTCAAAAGCAGCATGTACCCCTTTTAAGACATCCATCCAAGATGCACGATTCTGCATTGCATTTGGTGGAAAATAAGTACCTCCATAAAAAGGCTGTCCATTGGGTAATAAAAAAATATTCAACGGCCATCCTCCCGAGCCTGTCATTGCTTGCAATGCGTCCATGTAAATATGATCTATATCGGGACGTTCTTCTCGGTCAACTTTTATATTAATGAAATGGGTATTCATATAATCAGCCACAGCCTCATCCTCAAAACTTTCACGTTCCATCACATGACACCAATGACATGCGGCATAGCCAATGCTTAATAAAATAGGTTTATCTGCAGCGGTTGCTGTTGCGAATAATGTTTCGGACCAAGGCTTCCATTGCACTGGATTATGTGCATGTTGTAATAAATAGGGACTTGTTTCCTTGCTTAAATCGTTGGTGAACTTTTTATTGGCACTCATAGAGTGCAATTTAGTTTATTTCTTTTTAGCTCCTTGTGCTAAAAACTGATCAAGACCGGCGAACATACTTGAAACCTGAGGACTTGGGACCTTGATATGCAAATTCAAACCTGCATCTTCAATAGCCTTGCAAGTGTTGGAGCCAAATGCGGCTAATGTAGTGCCGTTTTGAACAAAGCCAGGCTGATTGTCGTAAAGGCTTTTTAAACCACTTGGGGTAAACAAACAAATGATATCAAAATGATGTTCTTCTAAGAGCGGCTTAATGTCGCTACTTACAGATCGATACATGTAAGCCAAATCAAAAGTACAAGTATGGTCTTTTAACCAATTTACAATTTCATTGTCTTGTTGATTCTCACTGCATACATAAAGAAATTGTTCATTGGCTTTATGTTTATTCAAAACATCTAATAGTTTTTTATTGGATCCATCAGCGCCAAAAAATACTTTGCGCTTTCTGTACATAATAAACTTTTGCAAATACAAAGCAACAGACTCAGTAATACAAAAATATTTTGTGTCTTGACTGATATTGATCTTTAATTCGTCGCAGGTTCTAAAAAAATGATCAATCGCGTTCTTACTTGTAAAAATAACAGCAGAATAAGAAGCTATTTCGATTTTAGTTTTTCTAAATTCTTTTGCGCTAATTGGTTCTAATTCAATAAAAGGTTTAAAGAATAAAGACACATTGTACTTTCTTTCTAAGTCAAAATAAGGAGATTTTTCACTTTCAGGCTTCGCTTGTGAAATTAGAATTTTCTTAATGGGCTTAGTTGCGGTTGCCTTTTTTTCTCCACTCATTTCTTTTGCCATTTTAAACTTTCTACTTTAGTAAGTTCCTCCAAAATATTCTACAATTAATTTGTATAAAATCAATAGTGGTATTATTTCGAAAGCACAAAGGTAAAGAAAAAAATGGAAGGAGGAGATATGTAATTTGTTCCTAACAGATGTTAATGAAAACAAGTACCTATATAGGATCAAAAGGGCCATAAGAAAGCCTGCCCCCCATATCGCAAAAGGATGTAATACAGGCCTTGCGAATGCCAAGATGGCAATGAAAGGTATGAACAGGATACCTAACACTTTATTAATCATGAATACCACAAAAATATAAGTTTGAACTAGTTCACTGGTGTTGAATATATAGCCAACAATTGTTAAACAAATAAACTTACCAATATACAAACCCAAAAAGAATAAACACATATAAAAAAAGCCTTCCCAGAAACTAATGGGTAATAAATGTGCATTGAAAATAATCAATGTCGCCAACAAAGAAAAACTCATTACAAAACCAATATTCATAATCAAGGAGGCCAAACTATTTTGTAAAAGCTGTTCTCTATTTTGCATCATCCTTAAAGAGGATTGACTAAACTGACTAAAAAGTTTGCCAATATATTGTGGTGCAATTTGAATGATAAAACCATATAAAAAAAGCAACCCAATGATGGCATAAAAAAGTACGTCTTTATCTGGCAATGCAAATTTTTGTTCTATTTTATATAGCACCTCACCAGCGCTTGCGGATGTGATTTTTTGATTGTATAATTGATATGCATTCTTTTTTTGTGCAAAGAAATTAAGGTACAATTTGAGCACATTAAAACTACTATCTTTTGGATCTCTTGGAATAGATTGTAAATACCAGGCATCCGCTTGAATGAATGTTTTAGGTATGATTGGCATATACTTTACCCATAAAGTATCTTTAACCAATAAACTATCTTGCACAAAAGAGATGGTATCAGTTGAAAGGAGCCCAGTATCTTTTTGATTTGTTTGCTTCACAAGGGTAAAGCTGGACAATAAAAAGAGTCCAATGAAGGCAATGGAAAATTTCTTTATTAATGCTAGCATCTGTTGCAAAAATAAGTATACTAATGCAGAATTAAAGAACAATGCCTAGCTTTGTTGGTAATTCTACTTATGGCAGGCATCTATCTACATATTCCATTTTGCAAAAAAGCTTGTCATTACTGCAATTTTCACTTCTCTACGCAGACTGCAGATATGCAAACATTTGTAGATGCACTTATTCAAGAAATTGAACTTCAGAAAAGCTATATCAAAGAACCCATTGAGACCATCTATTTTGGCGGAGGGACGCCTTCCCTACTTGATGAGACACAACTAAAATCTATTCTAGCTGCTATTTATATGCATTTTGAAGTCGCCGATTTAATTGAATGCACATTAGAAGCCAACCCGGACGATATGCATCCAAGTAAATTAGCTGCATGGAAAAGTATAGGTATCAACCGTTTAAGTATTGGTATACAAAGTTTTCAGGCGAGTGCTTTAACTTGGATGAATCGAGCACATACGGTGGAACAATCACATGCAGCAATTCAAATGGCACTGGACGCGGGCATTCATAATTTAAGCATTGACTTGATTTATGGTACCCCTAGTTTATCGGACCAAGCATTGATGGCCGACTTAGACTGGATTGAACATTATCAGATCAAACATGTCTCCTGTTATGCTTTAACTGTAGAAGATAAAACTGCTTTAAAGAAAAGTATTGAAAAAGGGCAAATTGAAAATGTAGATTCAGAAAAACAAGCAAGGCATTTTGAGATTGTATGCGCTAGATTAAAAACTATGGGTTTAGAGCATTATGAAATCTCAAATTTTGCAAAGCCTGGGTTTAGAAGTCAACACAATAGCAACTACTGGTCTGGCAAAACCTATCTTGGACTTGGCCCTTCGGCGCATTCATTCAATACAATTTCAAGACAATGGAATATTGCAAACAATGCACTGTATATTAAAAGTATTGAAAATGGACTTTTGAATTTTGAAATCGAAATCTTAACAGAAGCAAATCGTTACAATGAATACATGATGACTAGCTTAAGACGTATGGAAGGATTTGATCTTGATTTAATAGCATCAAAATTTGGGAAGCGCTATCATGAACATAGCATTGCTATGATAAAAGAAATGGATTCTAAAAATATTTTTAATCAAAAGGGGAACCAATACAGTCTAAAAGAAGAAGCAAAATTCCTTGCAGATGGTATTGCATCAGATTTCTTTATACTAGAATCTGCTCCAAGTTCTTAAAAGTAAGATCGGGTGCTGCGCCCTCCCATAGTATTTGATAGACTGCATCCATGATAGGAAGCTCTACTTTCAAGGTTTGATTCATTGTGTGGATACACTTACTTGCATTGTAGCCTTCTGCTACCATATTCAATTCTAATTCTGCAGCTCTTACTGAATACCCTTTCCCAATCATATTTCCAAAGGTTCTGTTTCTACTATGTAAGGAATAACATGTCACTAGTAAATCGCCTAAATAAACAGATGCATTGTGATTCATGTTAGATGCATCATTCAATTCTTTTTTAGCAATTTCTTTTAATAGTACTTGCATTTCATTGGCACAATTTGCAATAAATACACTTAAAAAATTATCGCCATATTCCAACCCATGCGCAATACCCGCGCCAAGTGCATAAATATTTTTTGCTACACCAGCATATTGAACACCAATCACATCCTTATTGACAATGGTATTGATATACTCTGATTTAAAATAACTCGCAATGGTTGTGGTTGTATTTTCGTCCAAGCCAGAAAAAGTCAAATAGGACAATTGCTCAGCTGCAACTTCCTCTGCATGGCTTGGCCCTAATAAGGTAAAGTAGGATGAAAGTGGAAAATTAAATTTTTGCGCAAGCCAATCATTCAATAAAATATTATGTACTGGTAACACCCCTTTCACTGCCGATACGATTAACTTATCCTTAAGGTCTCCAACTTCTAAGGATGCAAGCGTTGTTTCAATGTGGATGGATGGAACGGCAATGATAATGATATCAGAAGCAGCAACGACCAATTTGATATCTGTTGAAAAACTAATTTTTTGTAAATCAAAATAAGCGTTTCTTAAATAATGCGGATTGTGTTTGCGCTTTTCAAAATAATCAATATTGGATTGTTGTCTAAGACACCAAGTAATTTGGTGGCCATTTTCTGTTACTATCTTTGCAATCGCTGTAGCCCAACTTCCGCTACCAATGATACCAATACGCTTATTTTCCATTTTGCAAACATATGAAATTCATAAAAAAAGGGGCGCATTTTTTATATGCGCCCCTTTTTTAAGGTCAACTTTATACCTAATCACCTTATTTCTCTTCAAATAACTTTTCTTTTGTAACTACTTTTACTAAAGAACCATCTTTTAATGTCTTGCTTACAATACTATAAGGTCCTGTAATCACTTGGTCTCCCACTTTCAATCCAGACACTTCGATAAAGTTTAAGTCCTGGATTTCTGTTTTAACCTTAACCATTTTCACCTTATTGTCTTTTTGTAAAATAAAGACTACTTCATTTAAGACTTCCTCTTTTGCAGGTTCTTTTTCTGTATTGTTATTAGCAGTACTAGACACTTTAGTATCTTTTCCTTTACCATCACTGTCTCTTGTTGTAACTGCATTTAATGGAACAGAAACTACATTTACTTTAGACTTAGTTTGAATATCTGCACTCGCAGTCATACCTGGTCTAAAAGGGAAAATAGCATTCTCTTTAATTAAGTCTGCATAGCTATCCGTTAATAAACGAATATGCACTTTATAATTTGCTACTTCTGCAGCTGAACTAATGCCTGATGCTGCAGTAATTGGGTTGGCAATTTTATAAACAATTCCTTTGAATTTTCTATTGTTATAAGCATCAACTTCAACCAATGCAGTATCACCCAATTTTACTTTTGTAATATCATTCTCCCCCACATCTACTCTTACTTCGATACTCTTCATATCAGCCACACGCATCATTTCGGTACCTGCCATTTGAGCAGTTCCAACCACACGCTCACCTTCCTTAACATTCATCAAACTTATAATACCATCCATTGGAGATACAATCGTAGTTCTTGCTAAGTCTTTTTCTGCTCTAGCCAACTGCGCTTTAACACCTTGCACTTGGGCTTCGCCACTTTTAATTGACTCTTTTGCCGAATTGTAACTTGATTCTGCACTACGATAAGTTTGTTCTACTTGCTCATATTCAGCTCTTGATACAATCTTGTCTGCAAATAATTTTTTAAAACGCTCATAAGCTACTTTAGAATTTTCGTAGGCATTTTTTAAGCCACTTAAATTTGCTTTCACATTTTCGTATTGTGCTTTTGCTTGATTTACAGAAGCAGTTACTTGATCTCGTTGAGAAGAGTAAATGTCTGCATAGATCTTAGCCAATACTTGACCCTTGGTCACTTTCGCGCCCTCTTCTACAAATAGGCTTACAATCTCTCCAGAAATATCTGGACTAACTTTTACTTCAATTTCTGGATACACTTTACCACTTGCATTCACCGACTCAGTAATGGTTCTTAGTTCCACCTTCTCGACTGTTACTTCGATACCTTCTTCTTTTCCAATAACCCCGGCTTTTTTAAGTCCCACTAGAACTACAACTAGTACAACAAAACCTACGATACCCCAAATAATTTTCTTATTCATTTTATTTATTTTACGTTGCTTTTAAAAGATTAAAGAGAAAGTGCTTCTCCTTTATAAAACTCAAGTAATTTGATTCTAAATACGTACTCAAATTGAGCAGCTTTATAATTTACTTTAGCCCTTAAAAAATTATTTTGATTGTTTAATAATTCTACAGTACCTAGCAATCCTAACTCATAACGCTTTGTAGCAAAGCTATAAGCCTTCTCTGCAGTTGTCACTGCCTTTTGGTTGGCATTTAATTTATTATATGCCACCACAGCATTGGTATATGCTGCAAAAATATCTTGCTTTAATTTTCTTTGTGCATTTTCTTGTTGCAAAGTAGCAGACTGGTAGTTTAACTTAGATTGTTGATACGCTGCTTTAGATTGATTGCCATTGAAAATTGGAATTGATAATTGAAATCCGAAATTCTGACCAAAGTTATTATCTAATTGTCTGCCCCATCCATTCCAAATATTACTAAAATCTCTATTGCTTGTAATGGTATTGAATACAGGACTTTGTACAAAATATTTAGCAGATCCTACAGTGACAAATGGACTTGTTGGTGAAATATTGCTAAACCCTGCAGGTTCAATCCCACTAATATATTTAAATGCATTAGAGAAATTGGAACTCAAAGAATAGCCAAAGCTTAAAGTTGGGTAAAATCCAGCTTTTGCGACTAATTGATTTTTTTCGGCTGCCTTTACACGAAGGTTTGCTGCTTTAATATTAGGTAGGTTTTGTTCTGCAACACTGAATACATAGTCTGGTTGCAAGTCTGCAAATGCTTGTAATTTAATTTGCTCCACTGGCTGAACGTAAACATCAAATGCATCAGATGCATCTAAATTCAACAATGCTTTTAAACTTAATTTGCTTTGTTCTACATTAGAGATGGCTGTGATATAATTACTACTATCATTTGCCAATTGAGTTTCTAATTCTAATAAATTAATTTCTGGTAACAATCCAACTTCAACACGCTTTTTTGTTGCAGCTAATTGTTCTGTCGTTTGTGCGATCTGAATTTTAGCTATTTCTGATTGTTCAATATTGGATAAAACTTGTAAATAAAATGTAGCCACATTCACCGAAATATCATTCGACGCAGTTTGTAGATCGGCGATACTTGCCAACCAACTATAATTACTTGCTGCAGCTGAATTATTCAATCTATTGTTATTGTAAACTTGAACACCTCCATTCAATCCAAAATTATTAAATAAAAATTGGGTGGTAGTGAAGGCGTTGGTTACAGGGTCAATGGAACGACCTAAACGCATTCCAAGGCCAGAAGAACCAGTTAAATTTGGCAACCTACTATCCTTAGCCTGGTCTGCCTGCAACTTGGCCAATCTTGCTTGAATATCTGCTTGTTGAACAGAAATATTATGCTTTATTGCATACTCCACACAAGTTCTTAAGTCCCATTGTGTGGGTTTTTGTGCCATTAAGGACATTGTGCACCCAAGAAAAATAAACGAAAAAATGTATCTCATTGTCTGTATTGATAATTATAAATTCCTATTATACAGTACAAAAGTAATACAAACCTTAGGAGTTGTCTAATTTTTAGACAAACGGACATTCAATTGGCTGAACAGCTATGGGTGGGTATAAATGGCTTCCCCTATATGTTGGAGGTCTTTTTATAATAAAATAGGCGATATAAGACCAATACAATGGCTACTAAAATAACCGCAGTAAATGCAGAATAAGGCTTATCAATGACTACAGCAACAGCAACAAAAGCATAAGACAATACAAAAATGGCTGCAAAAATAGGTGTCCAACGCTTTAATCCGCCAGTGACAGTAGCGTCTCCCTGGCCTTTGCGTCTTAAAATGAATAGGGTGGCTGCAGAAGTACTCATCCCCAAGCAATCCAAGAAAATACTAAAACTCAATACATCATCAACCCCCTTGCCAAAAAATGTGATCAAAACTGTAGCAATGGCAAAAACGGTCAGCCCAGGCACCAATGCATCCGTTTTAGAATGCTTTTTTTGAAACACCTCAGGCAATACTTTATCCTCACTCATCGCATACATTACTCTTGGGTTACTCATTAAAATCACATTCACATAAGCAAGTACACTTAAGACCATCGCAAAGTCAAATACTTTGGCACCCAATTTCCCAAACCATGCTTCAAATAAAAGAGAGCCAATGGCATTGGCATTTTTAATATTATCAAAACCAATCACTTTTACATAAGTATAATTAATTGCTAAGTACAAGAATAAAACCAATAAAATACCAATCACAATACCTCTTTGCATTGTTTTAGCCGAACTCACTTCTGCGCCAAAATTGATGGTTTGTTGATAGCCTCCATAAGTAAAAAATACAGACACTAAGCTCACCAGTAAAAGCAACATACCATTGCTACCATCGTATACATATACTTTACCATCATTGAATCCATGTGGTGCTACATTCACGCCTTTGAATAAGGATGTAATGAGTAATAAAATCAAACTAATTTTCACAATCATCAACACGTTCTGTGTTCGACTACTTGTTTTTAAACCTAATAAATTGACGATATAAAATAACCCGACCGAAAAGGATGCTACACCAATATTAAACAAGGTGCCGGAAGGTCTTCCAAACAATAAATCACTTACATAATCTGCGCCTATCAAAGCAACCACAGCTAAAGAAGCAGCGTTGCTAATTAAGATCAACACATTAATGGTAAATCCTACTCCAGGATGGTAACAATGTGCAAACACTTTATAATAGCCGCCCATGACAGGCAATCTTTGTCCAATTTCTGCATAAGTCAAAGCACCAAATAAGGCAATGATACCACCAATGATCCAAGCACTAAAAAAAATAAGCGGTGTACCAGATTTCGCAGCAATGGTGGCTGGGGTTTTAAAGATACCCATACCAATCACTAAGCTGACCACGATCATGGTTAAACTAAAAAAATTGATGCTTTGTTTTGCTTTTGTGCTCATATGAAATGCTTTACACTTTTCTTAAATATAAATATATCAACTTATTGGGAGTTTTCAACAAAGGGTTGATAATTAAATACATCTCTTATTTTAAAAGGGAATAAGTTTGTACTGGATTAGGTTCATGCAAATGATTAAAAGGGAATCCTGTTCAAACCAGGAGCTATTCCCGTAGCTGTAAGTTCGATGCGTAAGCATTAAGTCATATCCACTGAAGCAATTTGGGAAGGATGACTTTGAGAAGAACGAGCCAGAAGACCTGCCTGATTAAAAAATCAACAGCTTTCGGGTAAAAAGCAAGGATTGTAAAAATTAAGCGCGGGTATACTATCACCCTACTTAATTCATTATGGTTCTCTTTCTCCAGGAAGCTCATTGTTCACTCAGTAAAATGAAAAAAAACAAAACAATGAGCACAAAAATTATCACGCTCTCGGTGTGCCTTATCGCCACCATGTCCACCGTCTTTGGACAACAAAAAGACACTCTTCAAAAAAGTTCAAACCCCACACAGTTGGAGGATGTGATTGTAACTGCTAACAAAATTGAGCAGAAACAAAATGGAACTAGTAAAGTCATCACCGTAATTTCTGCTGCACAAATTCAGCAAAATGCTGGCAGAACCATTGCACAGTTACTGAATGAACAAGCTGGATTAAGCTTACCAGGCGCATTAAGTAATTTAGGTACCGTGCCTAGTATTTATATGCGAGGCGCAGCTTCCGGAAGAACATTGATTTTATTAGACGGCGCTCCTGTAGGGGATCCATCTATGATCAGCAATGAATTTGATTTAAACTTAGTCCCACTCAACCAAGTGGAGCGTATTGAAATTTTGAAAGGTGCACAAAGTACACTTTACGGATCGGACGCCATTGGTGGTGTCATAAATATCATTACAAAATCAAAAGGCGGAGGCGGAGGTGGATTTAGTTATGGTAGCTATGGTACTAAGCAAGGCAATTTTCAATTCAATGCTAATGTCAAAAAGCTAGACTTTGCAATTGGTTTTGAAAATCAAAATGCAGATGGATTTTCATCAGCGAGGGATATCACCAACAAAGGAAATTTTGATAAGGATGGCTATCAAAACAATAGCTTTTTTGTAAAAGCAAAATACCAGATAGATTCACTTTGGGATGTTCAATTATCAAGCAGAAAGACTGCGTATAAAGCTGCGATAGATTATGGTGGCTTTATGGACGACAAAGACAATGAATTTAAAAATGCCACAACGATGAGTGGGTTGGTCTTAAAATATAAAAAGGCTAAAACTAATTTTCAATTACAATATCAGTATACCACTCAAGACAGGACCTATTTAAATGACAGTGCAGATAAGACATACTTGATCTATGAAAACAATCAGTATGCAGGTACAACACATTTTGCAGATGCCTTTTTATCTACACCAATCAATAAAAATATTCAATGGATTGTAGGGACCGATTTTAGATACGGCTCTTACAATCAAACCTACGAATCTATCAGTAAATGGGGACCATACAAAGATGTGTTTAGAGATACTTTTCAATTTCAGAATGCATTGTATACCTCTGTCTTGATCAATGACAATGCAAAAAAATGGTTACTTGAATTAGGTGCCAGATACAATAACCACAATCGTTTTGGCAATAACCAAACCTTTACTTTCAATCCATCTTATGCATTAAGTGATCAAGTAAGATTGATTGCGAGTGTATCTACTGGATTTAAAGCACCATCACTTTATCAGTTGAGTTACAATGATAAATTAAAAGCAGAAACTTCTTTTAATACAGAGTTAGGTATTTCATTCAGAAAAGGACAAGTATTTGCAAGAGCCGTATACTATAACAGAAATATTAAAAATGGGATTGACTATAATTATATAGACTATAATTTTTTCAATTTTATCCAACAAAAAGTGAATGGTATAGAAATTGAAATCCAACACCCCATCACCGAGCAGCACCAATTTTCATTGAACTATACTTTGATGAATGGACAAGAAACTAATCAAAACAGGATCACCACAACAGATACCATTACTTATAATTATTTATTAAAGCGTCCGAAACATAGCTTAAACGCACAATGGAATTATGCAATCAACAAAAAATGGAACGCTAGTTTAACCGGAAGATTTATTAGCGAAAGAAAGGATGTGGGTGGCTATGGTAAAGCAGACGTAACCTTGGGTTACTATACCTTATTAAATGCTGCTATTCATTACAATTGGAATAAACGTTTGGTATTGTTTGCAAATGGACAGAATCTCCTAAACGACAATTTTAGTGAAGTCAATGGCTATAACGCTATTGGTAGAATGGTTCAATTTGGGATACGAGTTCAGTTTTAATGAAGTGTATTGCAATCATATAAATAGCTCATAGGTATAGTAAATTATTGTCAATCAAACTTAGGCTAATTTAATTGGGTTAGTAAATCTAAAAAGCTTTGTATCTTCATACAAAGCTTTTTTTATGGGATTCAAAATAGATGAACTACTTACTATTGTTTTTACATTATTCGCGGTAATTGATATCGTGGGCTCTATCCCTCTATTAATTGCTATGAAAGAAAAATCAGGCGCCATTAAATCACTTAAAGTGACCCTAATATCAGGAGGCTTAATGATTTTATTCTTATTTCTAGGCAAACCTTTTTTACAATTATTGGGCTTGGATGTAAGATCATTTGCGGTAGGTGGATCTATTGTGATTTTTCTATTAGGACTTGAGATGGTGTTGGGCCATGAAATTTTTAAAGGCGATAAAAATGCACAGTCTGGTGCAGTGGTGCCCATTGCCTTTCCTATTATTGCCGGAAGCGGAACGCTTACCACTATTATGTCTTTAAAGGCAAACTATGATGAAATCTATATTGCACTTGGTATTATAATCAACTTGGTAGTTATATACATAGTTTTAAAGTCGCTGAATTTTATTGAAAAACTGCTAGGGCCCGGAGGCTTACTAGCAGTTCGTAAATTTTTTGGTGTTATTCTTTTAGCCATTGCCGTTAAAATATTCTCTAGCAATGTTGGAGCATTGATACGCTAAAAAGAATACCTAGCTTGTACAATATAATTTCGGCCTAAAGCAGAGATACCACTCGCGAAATAACGGTAATTTAAATCAGCGATGTTTTCGATTTGAAAACTAAAATTTAATTTTTTAGTCGGCTGATAGCTGGTATTAATATTCCAAATTTGCCAGGCTGGCATACCATCCTTGGTGGCATAAATCTGGTTGTCTTCGCCATTTAAATTATAGTCCTCAATACGCTTCCATCCATTAAATAAGGTAAATAATTCGGCAGTAAACTTTTTTATATCATGCTTTAGCCCCACTCTACCATAGGTTGGAGGGATATGGTCTAAAGGCATTTCTACTAAACCATTTTGGTAGGTACCCTTTGTATAAGTATAGGTGGCAGCCAAAGTAGTATTAGGCGATAAATTGGCAGAACCATTTACATTAAATCCATAAACAACAGCCTTCGCTTTATTTTGAGTGGCAAATACATCACTCATGATACCTTGATAAAGGATAGCACTTGCATTGTTCCATTTAAACCTGTCAACCACCAATGCATTTCTAAACCAGGTATGAAATAAAGAAAAACCAATGCTATAAGTAGAAGTTGTTTTTGAAACATTCAATTCGGCATTGTAAGTATACTCAGGTTTTAAATCCTTATTGGGTACTACTACATAACCAGTTCTTGTATCAAAAACTTTGGTTAAGTCATCCACATTCGGTGCCCTAAATCCACTGCTTGCACCAAATGAAACTCTTAATCCATCTGCTCCATTAAAGGCCATACCTAAATTACCGGTCAAAGCAGTATTGTTTTGATTGGCATCTGTGAATGGAAAACGCATGAGTGCAGTGTCTTTGAAATTAGCATTCAATTGAACATTGTTTAAACGCAAACCACTATTCAACACCCAATTGCCTTTCAAAAACTGAGTGTGCTGTGCATACAATGCATAATTAGACATATTAGTAGGCCCATCACTATACCTTGTAGTAATTGCACTACGGAGATTCGTGGCAATATTATTACGATACGCAGTTGAACTAACATCGTTGTAATAAGACTCTACTCCGATATTTAAAGTACTAGACTTTCCTTGGTGCAATAAATCCATATTCAAACCAAAAATATCCACCGCCTCGAATCTATAATCTTTGTTATTGGATTTAAATCTTCTAGTGATTCTACTTTCTTCCAAGTGCTGGTAATTGATGTTTGTAGTTAATTTTTGAAAATAACCATTCAAATTTGATTTAGTTAATTTATACCCAATCATATTTCGAACTTGCGGTCCATAATACCACTCAGAAAATACAGGTAACCCATTACTGGATTCAGTTAATCGATCATATCTGTTGATATCAGAAGAATTAGAGACTTGTACATTCAATAAATGCTCCGTATTATCATTAGGCTTAAACAATACTTTTTGTAATAAATCTATTTGATTGTAACCACTTAATTTTTGAATATTCAC
>JACCDV010688461.1_pt1 | contig 22127 bp, 16 predicted proteins | sample 7446131 | NCBI WGS metagenome assembly JACCDV01 (sample SAMN15323448, study PRJNA562643) | freshwater metagenome | isolation source: river surface water | place: USA:Blue River Watershed | collected 2017-08-17
AACTCGGAAGACATCTACGCCGGCATCGAATACGCCGCGCAAAGCGTTGAGGCCAAAAAGCTCATTGAGTTCTTGCAAACCGAAATGGGCGCAAGCACCATTCGCTTCCCCAACACCTCCGCCATTGGCGTCAAGCCAGTGTCTATCGAAGGTACAGAGCGCTTCATTCGCAAAGCCATCCAATACGCCATCGATCATGACAAGCCCAGCGTCACCATCGTGCACAAGGGCAACATCATGAAGTTCACCGAAGGTGGCTTTCGCGATTGGGCCCTGGCCCTGGCGCAAAAAGAGTTTGGCGCAACCCTCATCGATGGCGGCCCTTGGTGTCGCGTCAAAAACCCCAAAACAGGCAAAAGCATCATTATCAAAGACGTCATTGCCGACGCGTTTTTGCAGCAAATCCTCATGCGTCCCGCCGAATACTCGGTGGTGGCCACCTTGAACCTCAATGGCGACTACATCTCCGATGCCGTGGCGGCTCAGGTAGGCGGCATTGGCATTGCCCCGGGCGCCAATATGTCAGACACCATTGCTTGCTTTGAGGCCACGCACGGCACAGCACCTAAGTACGCGGGCAAAAACTACGTCAACCCAGGCTCCATCATTTTGTCTGCTGAAATGATGCTGCGCCACATCGGCTGGACCGAGGCGGCTGACACCGTCATCCGTGCCATGGAAGCCGCGATTGCCACCAAACGCGTGACGTATGACTTTGCCCGCCTCATGGACGGGGCAGAGCAGGTCAGTTGCTCTGCATTTGGCGATGTGATGATTGAACAGATGTAAAACTTATCGATACTGTTAGTTCTTCATTCATTTTTATCCCCGATTGCGCAAGCTGTCGGGGATTTTTATTTTTTCTTAATCCTTTTTGACAATTTATGGATGGGTTGTTTTAAAAAATTAAATCTTTAGTGCGTTTTTATGGATAGCAGGCGCTAGAATCGATCGAAAATTGAATCTTTAAGTACTCTACTTGCAGGTTCTTCCTCAACCGAAACTTTGGAATTCGAGATGGCCAAAAAGTCCGCAAACGCAACAACCGCAGCACAAAAACTCAAAAAAGGCGCCAAAAAGCTCTTAGGTACAGCAAAAAAATCAGGTAAGTTGGCGGCGGCATTGCCACTGGCGGCTCTCGTGGTTGAAGAGGCGCGTGCGGCGCAAATGGGGATTTTGCCAAACTTTGACTTGGCCGGCCTGGACCCATTTGCGCAGCCAGAACAGTCGCAAGAGCTGGTTTTGGAAGACGTAACACAAGAAGAGTTGGCCAAGGCGGCTGATGAAGAAGTCCAAGAGCTTTTGGCTGAATTAGATAGCGAGTCGCGCTCGGACGACTTGTTGCTGGCTCAAGCAGACACCAACGACCGCGCTGCTGGCTACATTGCGTCTGATGCGGGCGGAGCTGGTGCTTCTGCGTCAACAGCCAGCACGGCAGAAGCCGCTGTAGAGGGTTTTGAGTTGTCTGGTCTGCCAGCGGCAGCAGTTGCTGCTGGTCCTGCAGGTGTGTTTGCTGCTGTTGCCACGGCAGCCGTTGTTTCTGTCAACAACGGTGATGGTGCAACGCCAGAAACTCGCAATGATGTGGATGTCAGTGGCAGCACAACACTCTCTACATCCTTGGAAACTTTGCAAGCTAATGGTGTTGATGCCGTTAACTCTTCTGAAAACACGCTGCACCTGAAGGTGGACAACGTGGCCAGTTTGTCTGCTACAGCGGCATTCCCCTTGTTTGGTGATCGCAACAAAGACGGCGTTCTCTCTGCTGCCGAAGATGACGCACTTGATGTGGTCTTGGATATCACTAGCCAAGCCCAGCTGGATCAATTGATGGGCTTTGGCGGCTTAAATAATCTTGCAGCTGCTGGTATTGACCACTTGCATTTGGCTGGTGGTGTCCGCATAACAGATGCGCAAGTTGAAGCCATGAGTGCCGCAGGCTTGGCATTCCTTGATCGCGACAACGTCACGTTGTTAAGCAGTGGGGAGCCGCCCGCAGTCGCCGAAGCGTTTGGAACCAAACTTGGTCATGAAGTTTCAAACTTGGCAGCAATGGGCGTCGACAAGATTGACATGCAAGGTGCTGGCAGCGTCTTTATTACAGAGACTCAGGCTGCCGCTCTGAAAGCCGAAGGAATTACCTTTGCTGATGATGACTTTGTGACGGTCGTTGCTCAAGAAGAGTCTTCTATCTCCGTTTCAAACATTCAAGCTTGGGATGCTTTGGGCGTTGATCGTATCGACATGGGCAACCATTCCGCCGCTTTCCTTGGTTCGGTTCATCTCAATCAGGATCAAGTCGATGCGTTAACTGCTGCCAATATTGGCTTTGCTGCAAATGACGATGTCTCAGTCATTTCAGAAGGCACGCAGTTATCAAGCACGCTTGTTTCCTCTGCTGCAGCATTGAAGGCAATGGGTGTGGATCACATTGACATCGCAGGAGTCCCAACCAGTGCTTCTATTGGTGGTTTGGTTCACCTAAATGTGGCTGAGGTTGAAGCCCTTTCTGCAGCTGGTCTCGACTTCGCGTCAAACGACCATGTGATCTTTGATGCTGCCACGGGTACTCAGCTCACTGGCCACACGGCGCAGTTGCAGAGCTTGGGCGTTGATCACGTCAACATCCATTTGGATAGCCAAGCGGCGCTAGAGCATTTAGGACAAACAAGCTCGCTTTCAGATCTGCATGGTGCTACAGCCACCATCCATATGGGTTCGAATGCTGAACTGTTTGAATCCTCTGTGGCTCAAATGGCTGCTGCCAACGTCAACTTCGCCGCCACATCACACGATGTCCAAGCATTTGTCCAGCTTGATGCTGCACATGGCACACACATGGCTAGCACTTTGGCTGACCTGCATAAGGTGGGTGTGGAGCATGTGTTCGTTCAAGGCAGCGGTTCACCAAACGACAACTTCTCGTTCAATGTTGATTTGGGATCTGGTGTTGATGTCGGCAGCTTGAACACGGTTTTCAACAGTGTCGATCATGTCACCGTGAATGTGACCACTCAAGCTGAAAAAGATGCCTTCACAGATGAATTGAAAGGACGCTTGCATATTGATGAAGTTCGCATTGTTTCTACAGGTGCTAACTTCGTCGGTGCTGAAGCTCCAGGTGCTGAATTGTTAGAAGTGTTGTCAAACACGTTCGACATGACTGCTTTGTCTATTCCTGCTCAGGCCCCTGTGGTTATTGCTGATGATTTGGGTGCAACACTGCATGCATCTGGTATGTCAGCTACTTTGCCTGGCGAAACGGTGCTTATTGACGCAGGCTCCACCGCCACATTGCAAACCAGCCTCAAAGCCATGGGCGAAATGGGTGTGGATGGCGTCGCCTCTGATGCAGGCAAGGTCTATGTTGAGCTGGGTGATGATGTCAATGTGGCGACCTTGGTTGACACATTTGGATCGGCCCATGACTTGTTTGAACAAGGTCAAGATGCCAGCTTGGTGTTGGGTGAGGCCACATTCGGTGCCATGTCTGAAGCCGAAATCAGCAACCTCATTGCCACCATCTCTGACCTCGGCTTCACCGAAGTCAGCGTGCTCAATGCGCAAGGTGGTAACGCCTACGCCATCGACAACGTGGCTCAAACTTTGGTTACCACCCAAGTTGAGATCCTTGGTGCAGACCAAGCGCAAGCGCTGTTGGATGTCTTCGGTACAGACATTCTCAACAACAAGAACGCATAAGGCACAGCCTGAATGCTTGACGCCCTAAGTACGCCAAAAGAGGGAGGCCTTGCGGCCTCCCAAGCGCCGGTTCGCAAAATACTTCAACAGTGCCGCAGCGCCTTTTGGTTTGCTTTTTGGCTCACCTTTGCCATTGACATGCTCAGCATCACCCCGATGCTGTACATGCTCAACACCTACGACAGGGTTTTGTCTAGTCGTAGCGGTGTGACCTTGGTATCACTCACGCTCATCGTCATTGCGTTTTACGTGTTTTGGTCAGCATTGGAGTGGATCAGGTCTCGCCTTATGGTGCGCTTGTCATTGCGCATCGATTGGGATTTGGCAGCCGATGTGTTTGACGCATCGTTTCGCCGTTACGTGGGCCGCAAAAACGTCAACGTCCACCAACTATTAGCCGATTTACTGTCATTGCGACAGTTCTTCACAGGGGCTTCTGCGCTGGCGCTCATGAATGCGCCATTTGCCATTGTGTTCATCTTTATCGGTGCAATTTTTCACCCTTACTTGGCCATCTTTGCTGCGGCCTCTAGCATTTTGATGTTGGTGGTGTCGTACCTCACCATCAAAGTCACCAGCCCCATTTTGAAAGAAGCCAACGAGGCCAATGCCGAAGCCTCACGCGTAGCTGCCGAAAGCCTGCGACATGCCGAATCCACATTGGCGTTGGGCATGTTGGGTGCTGTGCGTAACCGCTGGTATGCCCAGCACCGCCACTTCTTGAATAACCAAGTCAACGCCAGCGAAGCCACCGGCATGATGGGCGGCTTTTCGGGCTTCTTGCAAAAAGCCTTGCCATCCATGCAGTTGGCCTTGGGTGTGTTTTTGGCGATGGAAGGCCTTATCACCGGCGGCATGATCATCGTGGCCTCATTGCTCATCACCAAGTCAGTTGGCCCCATGCGCGACCTCATGAGCCGTTGGTCCGACATCATTGCAGCCCGTCAAGCCTACGACCGTTTGAACGACTTGCTTGCGCAAGACCAAATCTCCCGCAACGCCATGCAGCTACCTGCACCCAAAGGCCGTGTGGATGTGACCAAAATGTCAGCCATCCCACCCGGCCACAACAAGCCTGTGCTGGCTGGCATTAACTTTGGCATCCAGCCCGGCCAAGTGTTAGCTGTTGTTGGCCCCAGTGCTGCGGGCAAATCATCGCTCGTCAAGCTTCTCATGGGCGTGTGGAAACCCTCCGAAGGCAACGTTCGTCTAGATGGCGTGGAAATCTCGGACTGGAGCCACGACGAAGTCGGCCCTTTGGTGGGCTATGTGCCCCAAGAAATTGCCTTCTTTGAAGGCACAGTGGCTGAAAACATTGCTCGCCTTGGCGAGGTGAATTCTGAAAAAGTGGTTGAAGCCGCCACCCTCATTGGCATGCATGAATCCATCCTCAGCTTCCCCAAAGGCTACGACACCCCTTTGGGCGACACCGGCTTTGCTTTGTCGGGTGGCCAGCGTCAGCGCATTGCTATTGCTCGCGCCATTTATGGCATGCCCAAGTACGTGGTCATGGATGAACCCAACTCCAACTTGGACGATATCGGCGAACAAGCCCTGATCAAAACCATTCAAGCCCTCAAAGACAACGGTGGCAGCGTCATCATCACCACACACCGCCCACGCCTCATTGGCGTGGTCGACATGATGCTGGTCCTCAAAGCCGGTGGCCAAGTGGCATTTGGCACTGCCAAAGACATGCTCGAAGCTGTGCGTCGCCTGCAAGTTGTGCCTGCCGCTGCCAACACACCGGCACCCACCGTTGCTGTGGCTGGAGCCAACGCATGACCGAACCCACCACACCAGCCATCGAGCCCAGCCGCATCACCCAGCTGCTAGAGCGCGCCAAAGAAACTGACACCAAGCTCACCGCTTGGGTCGACAGCTGGAACCCCTACAAGCCCGAACAACTCTCACAAGACCGTGGCCTCAAGCCAGTCTTGGTCGAAGAGTCTGAAATTCGCAGCACCGCCACCAAGTGGTTCATGTGGTTCTTTGCCATCTTTATGGCATGGGCACTTTTTGCCCCCATTGATGCCGGCGTTACTGTGCCCGGCAGCGTATCGGTGCTGGGCAACCGCAAAGCCATTCAGCACCCCACAGGCGGTGTGGTGCAAGAAGTGTTGGTGCGTGAGGGCGATCAAGTAGAGCAAGGCCAAGTGCTGCTGCGCATCAACCCGCTCAAAAGCGAAGCCGAAATGACAGGCGTTGAGCTGCAATACATCAACCTACTGGCCAGCGAAGCCCGCCTCAAAGCCGAGCGCGATGGTGCAGCCACCATCGCATGGGGCGATGAACTGGCCAAACACTTCAACGACGACGACACCCGCGTAGCCGAAGCTAAACGCTTGCAAGAGCAACTCTTTAACTCGCGCAAAGCCGAATTCAACAGCCAAGTCTCTAGCCTGCAAGAGCAAATCACTGGCTTGTCAGCCGTGCTTAGCTCTCGCAAACTACAGCAGCGCAGCCTTGACGAAGAAATGACCAGTACCCGCAAGCTGGCCAAAGACGGCTTTGTCCCCATGGCCCAAGCCAACCAAGCCGAACGCCAAAAAAGCGATGTCGACAGCAGCATTGCCAGCACCCAAGCCGACATTGCCCGCGCCAAGCTCCAAATCAGCCAAGTCAAGAGCGCCATGCTCAAAGACATCGACAACCAGCTTCAAGAGCTGCAAAAAAACCGCGACGCCATGCTCAGTCGCCTCGACTCGGCCAAATTTGACCGCGAGCTGGCCGAAGTCAAAGCCCCTGTCACAGGCAGTGTGGTGGGCCTCAAAGTTTTCACCCAAGGCGGCGTGGTCACCAGCGCGCAAGTGCTCATGGAAGTAGTGCCCAAAGACGAGTCGCTCATCATCCAAGCCAAGATTCCTGCCCACCTGATTGACAAAGTACGCGTCGGCATGCCCACCGACATGCGCTTTATTGCCTTTAACCAATCCACCACGCCCGTTATTCCTGGTGTGGTCAAAGTGGTTGGCGCTGATAAAGAACCTGTGGTCAACGCCAACGATGGCGAGTACTACCTTGGCCAAGTCGAAACCACCAAAGAAGGCATTGGCCTCTTGGCTGGTTTGCAAGTCCAGCCGGGCATGCCTGTGGACGTGGTCATCAAAGCCGGCGAACGCACCTTTATGAGCTACTTGCTCAAACCGCTCAGTGACAAAACTGCGCGCGCGTTCAAAGACTAACTTCCTTTTTTCGTAAGACGAATGTTATTAGGTTAACATTCGTCTTTTATTTTGTTAGTACTTTAGTTTATGAAACTTAAAGCAATACGAGGCACTTTGTGTGCGCTTGTGGCGGTAGCGTGGGCGGGCCATGTCATGGCTCTTGACCTAGTGGCTGACTATCAAAAAGCCATGACGTATGACCCCACATTCCAAGCCGCCTTGGCTGAATTTGAGGCCAACCAAGCCCAAGCCACCGAAGCTCGCGTGGCCTATTTGCCCACAGCCAGTTTCAGCAACCAGCGGCTCGATACCGACACCACCACACGCCAAACCTTTCGTGTCAGCCAACCCGTCATTGACCTAGGCCGCATTGCCTCATTGCGCCAAGCTGCACCGCGCCAAGGCTTTGCCGAAGTCACACTCGTCATCAAACAGCAAGAGCTTGCCACGCGCCTACTCAAAGCAGCCAACGCCATTGTGATGGCCAATGAAAACCTCAAGCTCAACGCCGCCAAGATTGATGCCCTCAGCAACCAATCCCAAGCCGCTAAACGCAAACTCGAACTAGGGCAGGGCACTGTGACCGACCTGCGTGACATTGAAGTCAAAACCGCCCAAGCCAAAGCCCAGCACCTTGGCTTTAAAACCGCCCTCGACGTGGCCACCAAACAATACGCCGCCATCACGGGCGAAACCCCCAACATCAAAAACTTCTTCCTCGAACAAAAAGACCGCAAATACAGGCTTTTGCCCGCCGCCACCTATGTGGACGAAGCCATGCAAAAAAACTCCTCGCTCCAAGCCGCCCGCTTTAGCGAGCGCGTCGCCGAGCTAGAAGTGCAGCGTGCCACCGGCGCGTTACTGCCCACCGTGTCAGCCACCTACAACAACAGCCAAGCTGGTGGTCTGACCAACAGCTACTCGGGTGTGTCCATCAACATGCCCTTGCAGGCGGGCAGCTACTACGCTCGCAAAAGCGTAGAGGCCAGCTACATCAAAGCCAAAGAATCCACCCGCGACATCGAACAAAAAACCCGCCTTGAGGTTGAGCGCTTGCGCGAACAAATCGACACCGGCATGGAAACCCTCAGCATCCAAAAAGACGCCATTGCCGCCGCCGAACTCAGCCTAGAAGCCAACCAAAAAAGCTACGAAGGCGGTGTGCGCAGCACCGTTGACATCCTCAACGCCACACAAACCGTCTTCCAAGTCAAAAGCGAATACGTCAGCACCGCCACCGCTCAGGCCGAAAGCCTGCTCAGCCTAGCCCTGCAAACCAATATCAACCCCCACGACGCCATGGCCACCACCGTGCGCTACCTCTTAGGCAAATAAGTCATGAAAATCTCTATCGTTGCCTCTAGTCCCGATACCCACGCTGCACACCTGCACGCCTTGCTGCAACGCGCGGGCCTTGCCAGCGCCTTGCACAGTGCCAGCGGCATCAGCCCTAGCACTTGGCACGACAAGCTCTACAACGCCCTAGAACAAACCGACCCGCGCCAAACCCAAAAGCCACTGGCCATTGGCAAAGCATGGGAAGAAATGGCCACAGGCATCGTCATTGCCAACCTTGACCAACCCGAATGGGGCTTTGCCGATAGCCGCAGCACATGGGCCTTGGACTTTTGGCTCCAGCTCGACCCCCAAACCCGCTTTGTGCTGGCCTACACACAGCCCGACCACCTAGACCTGTCTGACCCCCAAGCCCTAGCCACTTGGCTGTCCTACAACACCCAGCTCTTGCGCTTTTGCAAAGCCAACAAAAACCGTGCAGTGCTGGTCAACGCCAGCCAAGTGCTGGCCCACCCACACCGCTTTGTGCATACCTGCCAAAAGCTGCTGGGCTTGAGCCACCTTAACTGGCAAGCCGTGCAACACGAGGCGGCAGACGCACCTGCGGTATTTGCCGCCAACCCAGCAGCCGCCAAGCTGGCCAAACAACTCGCCAGCGCCTGCACCCAGCTGCTAAACCCCAGCACAGCCGTTATTGCAGCCACACAAACAACCAGCAGCAAACGCCTGTTGGCCGACTTCTTTGGCCTCTTTGGCAAAGCCCGCCACCTCAGCGAGCAGCTAGAACGCGCCCAAGCCAGCCAAGCCCAAGCTGAAGCCGAACTGGCCCAAGCCAACCAACTTTTGGCAGAGCTGGCCCAACAAAAACAAACACTCGAAGCGCTGCAGGACGAGCAAAAATCTGATGCAGAACTCATGCTCAGACAGTTGCACCAAGTGCAAGAAGAGTTAGAAAAACAATTCATCCAAGCCAAACAAGCCCAAGACCAAGCCGCTAAAGCCAACGCAGCTAAAGCAGAGGCCGACAAAAACACCAAGCAAGCCCAAGATCAAGCCGCTAAAGCCAACACCGCCAAAACTGAAGCCCAAAAAGAAGCCGAGCTGCTGCTAAAGCAATTGCACCAAGTGCAAGAAGAGCTAGAAAACTACTACCTCAAAAACAAAAAACTAGAGCAAGCCATCCAAAGCAACCACGACCGCCTAAACCGCCTGCTAGCGCGCCTGCCCACATGGGCCGATGCCGACATCTTGGCCGCCCAGCCCACCAGCAAAGGCGAGGGCCATCAAGCCCTGCGCATACAAGCCCAGCAACTGTGGATAGGCCAAAACAAACCCATTGCCAACCTAGCCTTTGAGCTAGGCCAGCACAACGGCCAAGCCTATTTAGAAATTCGCCCAGCCACTGGCTTGCCCACCAACTTCTTGCCTTGGCCCGACGCTCACACCGACACCCAAGGCAAACGCCTGCTGCTGACCGCGCAAGACACTGCCACCATGGCACTGCTTAGCACCACCCAGTGGCGCACCGTCAAAAGCATCTTGGGCCTAGTGCCTGCGCACATGGGCCGCATGCAAGCCGTGGCCGCCAAAGATCGCCCCCTGTGGCTGCAGATGGTGCAAACCTTGGCCGTGGTGTTTGAAGCCCAGTCAAAACACCTGCGCTATGACCATGCAGACGCCATCACCGTGGCCAGCCCTGCGGCCGGCCAAGAAATGATGCGCATTGCCCTGCGTAACCTAGAGCTAGGCCACTACCGCAACCCACTGCTGGTGCTAGACCTGACACTGCAACAAAAAACCACCCGTGGCAAAACCAAAACCACCCATGCCCACTTTGACTTTAGGCAATGGAAAGAGGGTGCAGCCCCCTTTGCAGCGTGGAACCCCAACCAATCCGACGAAAACGGCAGCTTCTGGCGCATCAGCCTAGACATAGCCAAGCAACGCATCAACACAGACGACTTTGCAGAGCTAAGCCCTCTAGACCAAACCTTTTTAGTGGCTTTGGTCAAAGCCATACCCAGCATTTGTGAAGAGCTAGACCTGAGCCGTTTTACCTTGACCTTAGGACAAGACGTTTGGAGTGAGGGTATGTTGCAAGCTGCAGCAATGGTCGAATATGTGTTAGACGCCCACGTTGGTATAAGTTACGTCACAGAGTAAGCATTAAATATTTTATTTCAGCTAAAAAAGTAAAAAATTAATATGAAGAAAAGACAATTCTGTTTAAAAGATGCTAATAATTTGTATGCCGATGGTCGATACGCGGATGCATTGTCAATTTATGTTAATCAGGCTGAGTATTTAGGGTATTCTAATTTGTATTGGAATATTGCTGATGTAATAAATAAAATTTCAAAGGGTGAATGTGTAGGTGCAGAGGCGTTGGAGTTGGCTCGTCAAGGCAAGTTCAACATAATACAAGAGCTTTTTGCGAAGAGTGTTGTAGTTTCTCTAACTTCATATCCAGCAAGAATTAATACAGTTCATATAACAATAAAGAGTCTTTTGGTTCAGCAATTTAAGCCGGAAAAAATTATATTATGGCTTGCAAAAGAGCAATTTAAAAGGCTAGAAGCAGATTTGCCTATTGATTTGTTGAGTCTCAAAAATTTTGGGTTGCAAATAGAGTGGTGTGAGGATTTAAAATCCTATAAGAAGATAATTCCAACACTGGAGGCTTATCCACAAAAGATAATTGTTACAGCTGACGATGACATTGTTTACAAGCCAAATTGGTTGTTGCAACTTATTTTGACGCATATTGAATTTCCTAAGGCAATAGTCTGCCATAGAGCGCATAAAATAAAACTGCTAGAGGATGGATCTTTAGCTAAATATAAGCAGTGGCGACATGAGGTGAAATTAAGTAAGCCATCCTATCTTAATTTTTTCACAGGATGTGGAGGAGTTCTTTATCCAGTTGGGTCTTTATCGCCAAAGGTTAAAGATCGTGACTTATTTAATAAAATTTGTCGGACTGGCGATGATATTTGGCTTTGGGGAATGGCTTTACTTAATAATACGAAAATTGTTAGGGTTAAAAATAGTGAGTTTGAAATCGAGCTAACGCCAGGTAGTCAAGAAAGCGCACTATGGGTGGAAAATGTGAATGAGGGCGGTAATGATAAAATGTTACAAGACCTCATTTTATCACTTCCACAGTTAACAGATAAATTGCATGATTCATTTTGCGATTTTAAAGAGTCATTGGTTTCAGTTGTAATCCCCGTATTTAATACGGGTGCATATTTGTCCGATTGTTTAAATAGCATAGTTCAGCAAGATTATGGCAATATTGAATTGTTATGCATTAATGATGGCTCTACTGATAATAAAACTTTAGAAATATTAGAATTTTTTAAAAATAAATTTGATTTTGTCAGTGTCCTACATCAAAAAAATAGCGGCCCTGCGACTGCTCGAAATTTTGGTGTCTCAATGGCAAAAGGTGAGTATGTGATATTCGTTGATAGTGACGACTTCATCTCATCAAATTTTATTTCCAGTCTGTACTATTCTGTAAAAAAGAATAATGCAGATATTGCAGTCGCAGATAGAGTATTAAATGTAAATGATGCGGGAGATTTTGTTAGAAAAAATACAGGGTTTGAGGAACCTAACTTTGGCGATTTGGATAAATTTTTAGCCAATTCTATTATCACAACCGGCGTCTCATGTAATAAAATTTACAAAAGAAAGTTCTTGATTGAGAATGATATCAAGTATCTTGATGGCATGCGATGTCCGGCTGAAGATAATTACTTTTCGGCCGTGGCAGTCATACTAGGTCGAGATAATATAGCTTTTGCAAGTGGAGCAGATTATTTTTATCGTCAAAATAGCTCATCAATTACCAAATCAATTACGGAGAAGGGTGCTATAGACTCAATCCTTGTTTATGAAAAACTGTGCCAAGATCTTTCAAGGAGAGGGTTCGTAGAGGGGTCTTATTGGATGAATGTAGTTAACATGCGTGCGCAGAAAGATTTGGGACATAACTTGAGTCAGATTAATATGAGTTCTAAATACGAGACTTTGCTAAATGAAAAATTCTCTTTGAAAATAGATATTTGTTGCATCGCGGATGAAAACTATATACATCCAACTCTTGTTTTTCTTGAGTCGCTAAAAAATACCAGAAAGAAAATGACTCATATTTCTGTAACTGTAATCACTTCAAATGATGTTGTAGATCAAATGCAGATACTCAAAATGGTGGGTGAAGAGTATTTTGATGTGAGTATATTAGGTGTAGACTTTTCTCCATTTAGTCAGTTGCATAAATATAACGATGATGGGAATTTTTGTATGGCAAGCCCCTCTGCTATGTTTAAATTCATCATCCCAGATTTATTTCCGGATAAGGAGAGAATCTTATATTTAGATACGGATTTGATTGTGCGAAAGGACTTGTCTGAAATTTATATGCAAACTATGAATGACACTTATCTTTGCGCTGTTGTAGATTTGTGGACACCGATAACTAACCGCACAGAGGCCAAAATATCCTCTACATATTTCAATAGTGGCGTAATGATGCTTAACCTTGAGTTAATGCGCCGTGATAAAGTCTCCAGTCAGTTAATTGATGCAAAAATCAAATCAACTAATTTTGATTTGATGGATCAGGACATTTTTAATACGGTTTGTGCAGATAGTGTAAAAAGGCTTTCAATTAAATACAATTTCTTGCCCGTTTGTTATAAAAGGCATAAAACTAAATTTCAACTAGAAGTACTTAATGACTTGTATTGTGAAAATTATGAAAGTATTGAAGAAATTGCTGATGACCCGGTGATTGCGCATTGGGCAGGAAGTGATAAGCCTTGGAAAACAAGTGAGACATTGTATGCAAGTGAATGGATTGATATTTATGAGGCTGCATTAATGAAATATGATATTTCTCGCTTTGATTTTAAAAATAAACCCAATTCCCTATGAGTTTAATTGCTGCTGATATCGAAGCAAAATTCCAAAAACTTCGATCCACTGAACGCTGGAATTGTGATGTTAGTTATTACAATGGCGTCGAAGATTTTACTCTTTGCGAGAGTTTTTTATATGGAATTCATACTATCTTCAGCGGCGCACTTCCGATTGATATACATATTGATCTCAAAGAAGGGTTGCCACTCGTTATTTGCTTGAATGGCGCCCTGTCATCACGCGATATAAATTTAAAAATTCCTGTTTTTTCAGGTTTTGGTGTCATTGCGCCAAGTGAGGCAAGTGTTGTACGTATAAGTGATCCCGTCTTATATACTTCCAGTGAAATTAAGCATGGTTGGTATGCTGGTGTTGCTGGCATGAGCTTGCATGATGATATAGAAAAGATTTTGCGTAAAATCATTGAGACGTGCAAGCCGCAAAAAATTATTTTTTTTGGTGGGTCTAGCGGCGGATTCGCGTGTTTAAGTTTATCGAGATTATTCGTGGAATCTCTTGCTGTTGTATGGAATCCGCAAACTGATATTCTTAAATTTGCAAAAGAACCAGTTTTAGAGTATTCAACGAATGCATTTGGCATATCTTCATTTGAAGATTGTGTACGAGATTTACCTTTGGCTATTCACTCAAACGTTTACGACGATTATTCATTTGGTAGTAATCGTAATCGGGTTTTATATATGCAAAATATCCATGATTGGCATGTTCGCTGGCACTGCAAGCCATTCCTAAAAGCGACTCATAGGCTTCAAGATGATGCATTGGCTTCTAAATATTTAGGGGATGATTTTTACTTACACATGGGTGATTGGGGTGACGGACATGCGCCACCTTCAAAGAAATTTCAATCTTCCCTGATGAAATCTATATTGGATTGTCGTTTTTCTGTCTCACAATTATTCTTGGACCGCCTTTTGCCAGACATGTTGATGGCGGCAGAGGCTGTAGTCTAAGACTGATAAATATTTTATTTCGGGACCAGCTGTTAATAGAGGTTTTTTTGTGAAAAATTGGGGGGTGAAAAAAACGCGTAGAGATAAAGTCTCAATCGAGCTTTTTGAGGATTTTAAAAATCATGTATGCAATGAGGTCGAGGCCCATGTTTTTAGGGCTGTCAAGCAAATTGAGGCTCATACGAATCTTATTGCTAGATTGAATGATGGTATATCTTTGCCGCCAATGAGAAGCTGGGCAATTAGTCCAGATTTTGGTTGTATATTAATTAATATTTTAGACTCTGCGTCCTATGATTTGATTCTAGAGTTTGGTTCTGGTGTTTCTACATTTATTATTGCGGCCTTGCTTGGTAAGCAAAATTCATATCCATCTCTGCAAAGTCATTTGGCATTTGATCACTTGGAAAAATTTCAGCTTCAGACGAAACAATCGCTTAAACGATTGGCTAATTCTAATCGTACTGATGTTTGGTATTGCCCACTTGTCGAAATATCAGTTCCAGATGGAACTGAAGATTCTTATAAATATTATGATTTCATAGATAGGTTGGATCAGCATTTAGGATCGCTTAATCGTCCGATTAATAGAGTATTGCTTTTGGTTGATGGTCCGCCTGGGAGTATAGGTCGCTGCTCTCGATATCCTGCATTGCCTTTGATTTTAGATATTCTTCCTAATATTGAGATTGACGTTGTTTTGGATGATTATGATCGACTGGATGAAAAGGAAATTGGGGATGCTTGGATTGATATGCTGTATAAAAAAGACTATCAAGTTGAAACGATTGTCCCGGTTAGTGAGAAGGGCACCTTAGTTATTAAGGCATCTAAGAGTCGTTTATAACTTATGTTTTTGAAAGATCGTGAGTTTATTTGAAATTTCGGAAGTTCTAAATGCTACTTAAAGCAGTTTTCCCTATCGCGGGTTTGGGAACCCGTTTCTTACCCGCCACCAAAGCATCAGCCAAAGAGATGCTGCCCGTGGTGGACAAACCGCTTATTCAATATGCGGTGGAGGAGGCATATGCCGCAGGCATTCGCCAAATGATTTTTGTCACAGGCCGCACCAAGCGAAGTGTGGAAGACCATTTCGACACCGCTTACGAGCTAGAAACCGAGCTAGAGGCCGCAGGTAAGAAAGAGTTGCTGTCCATTGCCCGCTCAATTGCACCTGCTGATATGTCGTGCGTGTATGTGCGTCAGCCCCGTGCTTTGGGCCTAGGCCATGCGGTGTTATGTGCGGCCGACTTGGTAGGCAATGAGGCTTTTGCCGTGTTGCTGGCCGATGACCTGATGGTGGGCCAGCCACCCGTGATGGCGCAGATGGTCAAGCAGTTTGCCCACTGGCGCGCCAGCGTGCTGGCTGTGCAAGATGTGCCACGCGAGCACACCAAGCGCTACGGCATTGTGTCGGGCCATCAGGTGGCAGACGATGTGGTGGATGTGACAGGCATCATCGAAAAGCCCGCCCCCGATGTAGCGCCAACCACTTTGGCGGTGGCTGGCCGCTACATATTGACGCCGGGCATTTTTGCCGAACTGCAAAACCTGCCCCGAGGCGTGGGCGGCGAAATTCAGCTGACCGATGGCATTGCCAACTTACTGCGCCGCGAGAAGGTGTTTGCCTACCGTTACAAGGGCACACGCTACGACTGCGGTAGCAAACTGGGCTTTTTGCAAGCCACTGTGGATTTGGGCGAAGGCCACGCCGAGGTGGGGGCTGATTTTGCCGAGTGGCTAAAACAACGAAACAACACTTGATTTAAGTTGTTTGAACAAGGGCCCTGCGGGCCCTTTTTTTATTTCCAGAAAGTTACACATGCAAAAAATTGCAATCGCTGGCACAGGCTATGTGGGCCTGTCTATGGCCGTTTTATTGGCGCAGCACAACCAAGTGGTGGCGCTGGATGTGTTGCCGCATAAGGTGGCGCAGCTCAACGCCAAGCAGTCGCCCATCGAGGACAAGGAAATTGCGCATTATTTGGCGCACGAGCCGCTCAACCTCACGGCCACGCTAGACAAGGCGCAAGCGTATGCAGATGCCAGCTATGTGGTGATTGCCACGCCCACCGATTACGACCCCGTCACCAACTATTTCAACACCAGCTCGGTCGAGGCTGTCATTGCCGATGTGTTGGCGATCAACCCGAAGGCGACGATGGTGGTCAAGTCCACCGTGCCTGTGGGCTTTACCGAGCGGATGCGCTTAAAGCACCTGACGCACAACCTGTTTTTCTCGCCTGAGTTTTTGCGCGAGGGGCGGGCGCTGCACGACAACCTGTACCCCAGCCGCATCGTGGTGGGCAGCCAGTCGGCACAGGCGCAGGGCTTTGCCGATTTGTTGTTGCAGGGCTCGCTCAAAGAGGATGTGCCGGTGTTGCTGACCAACAGCACCGAGGCCGAGGCGATCAAGCTGTTTGCCAACACGTATTTGGCCATGCGGGTGGCGTATTTCAACGAGTTAGACAGTTATGCGGCGTCGCTGGGGCTGAACACGCGGCAAATTATTGATGGGGTGTGCCTCGACCCGCGCATAGGCCAGCACTACAACAACCCAAGTTTTGGCTACGGCGGGTATTGCTTGCCCAAAGACACCAAGCAGCTGCTGGCCAACTACGCCGATGTGCCGCAAAACCTCATGCGTGCCATTGTGGACGCCAACAGCACGCGCAAAGATTTTGTGGCGTTTGACATTTTGAAGCGCGCACCCAAGGTGGTGGGTATTTACCGTTTGGTGATGAAGGCCGGGAGCGACAACTTCCGCGCCAGCAGTGTGCAGGGCATCATGAAGCGCTTAAAGGCTAAGGGCATTGAGGTGGTGGTGTACGAGCCGGTGCTGCAAGAGGCGAAGTTTTTTAACTCCGAAGTGGTGCAAGACCTGGCCGAGTTCAAAGCCCGCGCAGACGTGATAGTGGCCAACCGCCACACGCCCGACCTAGACGACGTGGCAGCCAAGGTGTACACGCGGGATTTGTTTGGATCGGATTAGGCGACTTGTAATACCAAGTTTTTGCCGCAAGCTTTCACGTATTTGCGAAGCGTGGCGATAGAAGGTGAGTGTTTGCCTGTGGCTAATGAGCGCTCTAGGCGAACTACCGCAGGTGCTTGAGTGCCCATGCGCTGCGCAACTTGGGCTTGAGTGAGGCCTGCTTCATGACGGGCTTTTAGCAAGGTATCGAGCAATGCAGCCTCTTCACGCTCAATACGGTCAACTTCAGCCAGCACGCCTGGGCGTGACATGAGCTTGTTAACGATGTCTTGGTGTGTTGCCATGTTTGACCTCTTTTAGTCGAATGTGTGCGGTTTCTAGCTCACGCTTTGGTGTTCGGTTGGTTTTCTTGATGAAGCTGTGAAGCATCACGATACGTTTGCCAACCAAAGTGCAATAGAAAACACGTGCTATTCCTTCCGCACCCTTGAGCCTCAATTCAAACAACCCGTCGCCCATTGATTTGGTATGTGGTTCTGCTAAGTGCGGGCCAATTGCCAGCATTCGGCGCGTTAACACCACATATCGTGCCGCTAGGGTGTCAGGTAACTCCAAGATTTGTTGTTCTACAGCTGTGCTGTAGTAAGCAATCGTGTAGTCCATTGTGAGGATAACAAATATGTTACATCAAGTCGTGGGTCTTGAGTCTGTCGTTTGATTCAGTGATTCAGTTGTTGTTTGAATTACAAATAACTTGATCGCTTAGCCTCTAAACGCAGGATTTGTTTGGGTCGGATTAAAGCTCGTCTAGCCTGATCACCGGCACATTGGCTTTGGCGTAGGTGTCGGCTTTAATAGGGCTCATGGTTCGCACAAGTGGGTCGTCTTGAAAGGGTATCAAGGCGGCGCTGAATTGGGCCATGACGGGGGCTGCGTTTTCGCGGCTTAGGGTGCCCCAAAATTTGCAATTAGGGCGTGACTTGGCTTGTTGGTAGAAGGCCGATCCGTAGGTTTGGCCTACAAACCAAAAGTCTTTGTCTGTGTTGCGGTCAATGGCGTTGAGCAGGGGTTCAATGGCGATGCGGCCGCGCATGTTGCCTACATATCCAATCACAGGTCGTTTGTTTTTGCCTTTGCCTTGTGCTTTGGGGGCTGGACGTTTGTGTGGCTCTAGGCTGAGCAGGGCGTTGGGGTAGTGCTCAATCGGGGTGTTGAACTCTTGGCTGAACGACGCAATGAGCCCTGTGGAGTTGGACATGACACGATCAGCGCGGGCGATGAAGGTGGCGTATTGCTGCGTGATGGTGGCGCGTTGGGCTTCGTTGCCGGGAAAGAGGCGCTGGTCGTCCACCAAGTCGGTGACGATGTGGGCGGGTGCTATGACGTCGATGAGGGCGTTGTTGACAAAGCAAGCGGGCCACAGGACGAGGGTGGGTTGGTGGATGCCTTCGTTTTGAATTTGTTGCAGCACCCATTGCAGGTAGCGTGCGTTGTCGGGGGGGGACTGTTGTGGTTCAAAGTAGCTTTTGTATTTGAGTTTTTCGGTGTCTAGCAGGCCTTGGCGTTTGCGCAGGTGCTGGTTGAGCATGAGGGTGTATTCGCTGGCACAGGCTGGGTCAAGCTGGGTTGCGAGTTTGAGCCATTCGTTCAGCAGGCTGATGCCAATGGGGGGCTCAAAGACCAAGACTTTTTCGACGGTTTTGTCGGCCATCCAAGTGTCTATCCAGCGGTCAGGGCGACGACCAAAGAGGCCTAGGTCGTTTTGTTTCCAGAAGCAAACGATGTGCTTGGCGCTGATGGCTGGTAGGGGCTGAGTTGCTACTTTTTTAGTCATAGAATATCACTTAAGTGTCAATTTAATTTTACTAAAGTATTCATCATGGCAGCAGCTAAACCCAAAGCAACAGCAAAAAAGACCACGGTTCAAAAGGCAGCAAAGCCTGTAGCCAAAGCACCCGCCGCTAAGAAGGTGGCTGCTAAAAAGGTGGCGGCCAAGAAAGTGGTGGCTAAAAAGCTTGCAGCAAAGCCTGCAGTGAAGGTGTTTCAGTTTTATACAGAGGCTTGGCAGCGCGAGGTGCTAGACCCAGCGTTTGTGCCGCTGGATAACGCCAAGGATGCGGGCAACGAGTTGCGCGAGGTGGCGTTGTTTGAGCGTTTGCTCAAGGATGGTTCGGCCAAGGATGCGCCTTTGTGGGGGGCTGTGTCTTGGCAGTTCACTGAGAAGACGGGGCTTAAGGGCGCAGAGTTGCTAAAGCAAGTGGCCGATAACCCCGGCCATGATGTGTATTTTTGCAACCCTTATGCGTCGAACGAGGCGACGTTTCACAACACGTGGATGCAGGGTGTGACTGAATTTCCGCAGTTTTTGGCGGTGGCGCAGGCGGTGTTTAAGGCGGCGGGCTTGGATGAGTCTGAGTTGACGTCGGTCCATCCATCCACCAGTTATTCACGCGGTAATTATTTTGTGGCCTCGCCTAAGTTTTGGGCTTTGTATTTGACGTTTGTTCGCCAGGTGCTGGCGGCGGCCGAGAAGAAGCTGCCTGCGGCGGTGCTGAATGTGTTGCATACCAAGTTGCCCGATCCGCGTGGTGTGTATCAAGGTGCAACCTATGTGCCGCTGATTGTGGAGCGCTTGTTTAGTTATTTCATGCACAAGCATGGCAAGGGTTTGAAGTCGTTCAAGTTGGTGTTGCCCAAGGCCGAGGCCGAGCTGAATGTGCATCAAAAGTTGTTGCGCGAGATGAAGAATGTGGCGCATCAAACCAAATCACCTTGGATGGCCGCTTGTTGGGTGAATTACCGTAATTTGTATTTGGCGCAAAACAATTCAAAGGCATGGTGCGCCAAGTATTTGCGCGTGGTGACGCCTGCGGAAGTGCGATTCGCTTAAATGCAGTTTGCGCGTGTCGAGCTTGGCGATGTGACGCGCCAAGTGTGGCCAACGGATGGCCCATTGATGGTGTTGCCGTATACCGATGAAGCGATGGCTGTGCGTGCGGGCGAGCTGGCTTGCAAGCGTGCGGGTGTTTCAGGCGGTCTAGTGCTGGCGGTGCACGACGCCCAGCGCCAAGGGTTTGTGAAAACGGTGAACCAAGTGTTTGCTGCCAGCCAAGGGCAGTGGTTTGGTTATATGGCGCAGGATGCGTTTGCTGGCCGTGACTGGATGGCGATTGCGTTGCGCGTGCTGCAAGAGCGCCAAGGTGTGCTGCTGGGTTTTAACGATGGCAAGTGGCATGGCGCGTTGGCTGGGTTTGGCATTGCTAGGCGGGCATGGGCGCAGGCCAATTACGACGGTAGTTTTTTTAATACGGCCTATAACCGCCATTTTGGAGATGTAGAGCTGACCTTGTTGGCGATGCAGGCCAAGCGCTATGTGTACGCGCCCCAGAGTGTGCTGGTGGAGGTGGATTGGGGTAAGGATGCGGCTTCGGTGCACGCTGCAGACCGACAGGTGTTTCATGCGCGTTTGGCGCAGGGTTTGGATGGCCGTGTGACGGATGCGGCGCTGTTGAAAATGTTTAGTTAATGCCTGAGATAACGCTTGATCAATTGTTGGTGACTGCACAACGCGCAATGGCCGAGAGCCGCTGGACGCAGGGCGCGCAGTTGTTTGGCTTAGCCGCGCAGCGCAGCCCAAACCATGCAGGTGCTTGGCATAACTTGGGCTTGTGTTTGTTAGGCATGGGCAATGCCAAATCGTCGTTGGCGGCTTGCCAGCGGGCTTATGCACTAAACCCCGCGCTATGGCAAAGCCGACTGATTCAAGGTAAGGCGCAAAAGATGTTGGGCCAATTGCTAGAGGCGGATGCCTGCTATGCCGATGTGATGCGTGTCGACCCCAACAACGGCGCAGCCCGTGTGGCCCGTGCTGACCTGGCCATGAATACGTTTGGCCAGCCACTGCAGGCGGTGGAATGGGTCAAGCCTTTGATTGGCAGCGCCGAGCATGGCGATGATGCCGAGCTGACGTCATTGATGGCGAGCTTGTACGACCGCGATGAGAGTGCCGAGGGGCTGAATCAGCGCATCATTGCTTTTTCGCGCCGAGCGCTGCGCTTAGATGCGCAACAGGTGTTGGGCGGTTTGCCTGCACATCCAGTGTCCAAGCGCACACGCCCACGGGTGGGGCTGTTGTCGCCATTGTTTTGTGTGTCGCCGGTGTACTTTCTGACCATTACGGGTTGGCAGCATGTGGCGAAGGGCAGCGATATCGTAGTGTTCAACCGAGGGCATAAGGCCGATTGGGCAACTGAGGTGTTCAAGGGCTTATCAAGCGAATGGCACAACGTGCAAGAGATGGATGCGGTGCGTTTGGCCCAAGCAATGTATGCGGCCGATCTGGATGTGGTGTACGACCTAGGCGGCTGGATGGACCCCGTGGGGCTGAAGGCTTTGTCGGTCAAGCCCGCTAAGCAAATGTTCAAGTGGGTGGGCGGCCAAAGCGTGACGACGGGGCTGGATAACTTTGATGGCTGGATTGGGGATGAGCATCAGTCGCCCTTGCATTTGCAGCACCTCTACACTGAGCCTTTGGTCAATATACCTGGCAGCTACGCTACCTACACCCCCCCAGACTATTTGCCGCCTACGCCAAAGCGCAAAAGCGATGTGCCGGTGGTGTTTAGCAACCCAGCCAAGCTGTCGCGGGCTTTCTTGGCCGAGCTGCAGGCCATGCCGGGCAAGAAGTGCTTTGTGCACCGCCAGTTTCAATACCCCCAAGCCCGCGCACGTGTGGAAGAAGTGCTGGGCGCAGCCAATGTGGAATTTGTGCTGCCCGCCAATCACAAAGAAGCCCTAGAGGTACTGGGCCAGCACAAGGTGATGCTCGATACCTTCCCCTATAGCAGCGGCCTCACCGCCCGCGAAGCCCAAGCCATGGGCGTGCGCGTCCAAGCCAAAGTGGGCACACTGTTTTGCGAGCGGCATTGCGCGAGTTGGGTGCCGCGCTGAGGTTTTTGATGGCTCGATAGAATCGAGAAATGCCCACTAAAAAAACCACACCCAAAGTCCAACTGCCCGACCGTGACGATGGTGGCTCGGTCGTTTTAGAGCGCCTGACGCAGCGCACCAAGCCGCCGCAGATGTTTCAGGTGGTGATGCTCAATGACGACTTCACGCCCATGGAGT
>JACCDV010159885.1_pt1 | contig 22118 bp, 24 predicted proteins | sample 7446131 | NCBI WGS metagenome assembly JACCDV01 (sample SAMN15323448, study PRJNA562643) | freshwater metagenome | isolation source: river surface water | place: USA:Blue River Watershed | collected 2017-08-17
ATGACCGCATCCTGATGGTGGCGTCCGACCGCATCAGCGCGTTCGACGTGATCATGGGCGAGCCGATTCCCGGTAAGGGCGAACTGCTCACGAAGATGGCGCTCTTCTGGTTCGACCAGCTCGGTCCCAAAGGCCTGAACATCTGTCCGATCCACCTGACCGGCGAGGCGCCCGAGAGCGTGGTGCGTGCCGACGAAGTGCCGCAGGTGCAGGGCCGCTCCATGCTGGTCAAGCGCCTGAGGCCCATCCCGGTTGAAGCGGTGGTGCGTGGCTATCTGGCCGGCAGCGGCTGGAAGGAGTATCAGGAGTCGCGCTCGGTCTGCGGTGTGCCGCTGCCCGAAGGCTTGAAGAACGCGAGCAAGCTGCCCCAGCCGATCTACACGCCTGCCGCCAAGGCGGCGGTGGGCGAGCACGACGAGAACATCACTTTCGAGCGCACGGTGGAGATGATCGGTGCCGACCTGGCCACCCGCATCCGCGACATTTCGATCCGCCTGTACGTGGCGGCCAGCGAGATCGCTGCGAAAAAGGGCATCCTCATTGCCGACACCAAGTTCGAGTTCGGCCTGGACACCGATGGCACGCTGGTGCTGATGGACGAGGTGCTGACCCCCGATTCCTCGCGCTACTGGCCGGCCGACCGCTATGCCGAGGGGAGCAACCCGCCGAGCTTTGACAAGCAGTTCCTGCGCGACTGGCTGGAGACCGCGCAGGTCGCAGGCAAGCCCTGGGACAAAACGCCGCCCGCGCCCCGCCTGCCCAAGGACGTGATCGAGAACACCGCGGCCAAATACCGCGAGGCACTGCAACGCCTGCTGGGCCGAGATCTGGCGGGCTGTTCAGCGTTGGTCTGAATACTGGAGGAGCCAGGCATGAAGATGAGTCTTTCCCTATCGGCAGAGCCCTTGATGGTGCAGTACGCCCAGTACCACCGCGACCGCCGCAACATCGCCACCCATCTGGTGGGCATTCCGCTGATCTTCACCGCCATTGCCATGTGGCTGGTGTTTCCGCTGGGCCCCAAATGGGGGGCTTACGGCATCACGGGCGCCTGGCTCGTGTGGGCCATCACCAGTTTCTGGTACATCACCCGCGGTCAGCCCCTGCTGGGCGTGGCCACGGCGCTGGTCAATGGCCTGCTGGTGGCTCTGGCACATGCGCTGGTGCAGCAGTCCGGTGTCTGGGGCCTGGCCGGCTGGCAGCTGGGACTGGGCCTGTTTGTGGTGGGCTGGGTGTTCCAGTTCGTCGGCCACCATTTCGAAGGCCGCAAGCCCGCCTTTGTGGACGACCTTGTGGGCCTGCTGGTCGGCCCGATGTTCGTGGTGGGCGAAGTCCTGATGTGGACAGGCCTGTTGCACCAACTGCGTCATACGGTCGAGGCCGAAGCCGGCCCCGTTCGATGAGGCGGAAGATCAGTTGAGCGCCATGCTCAGCTTGCGGCGGTAGCTCGACACCAGTGCGGCCTGCGGGTCTTCCTTCAAGGCGGCGTTGCCCATCAGTTCGATGCCGCCCGTGCTCTTGCCCGCATCGGCGCCGCCCTTGGGTGCGGGCGGTGTCAGCAGCTCAAGGATGGCGATGTAGGTCTTGCGCGGGGCTTCGTCGTCCCACTTCTTGTCACGCATGATGATTTCCAGCAGCTCTTCCATGGACTCGGTCCACTGACCCGCGGCCATCAGCAAACGTGCCTTGGCAAAGCGGGTTTCAAAGTCACGCTTGTTCTGACCGATCCGCTCGTCAAATTGGTCCAGCGTCCATTGACCGCGCGGGTCGGTGGTGACGAATTCGAGCGCGTTGAGCCATTGCTGCAGGGCTTCAAATCGCAGCGGCACCGGAATGCGCGCCATGGCCGGCGCCAGCAGGGCTGCCGCTTCGGCCAGTTCGCCCTCCTGCATCAGCAGCTTGATCAGGTCAAAGCGGGCGTCGTCGTTGCCGGGGTTGGTGGCCAGGGCCTGTTCCAGCGCAGCGCGGGCGCTGTGGGCGTCACCGGCCTCCAGATGTTGCTGCGCTTCCTCCGCCACGGCCTGGGCCTGCAGTTCGTCTTCGCCGGGCACATGCTTGTCCAGGAACTGGCGCACCTGGCCTTCGGGCAGGGCGCCCATGAAGCCGTCCACCGGCTGGCCGCCCTTGAGCAGGATGCAGGTCGGGATGCTTCGGATGCCAAAAGCCTGGGCCAGTTGCTGCTCGTCGTCGGAGTTGATCTTGACCAGCTTGAAGCGGCCACCGTAGGCGACTTCGAGCTTTTCGAGCACCGGGCCCAGCGATTTGCAGGGGCCGCACCAGGGGGCCCAGAAGTCCACCAGCACGGGGGTGGCCATCGAGGCGGCAATGACTTCGGTTTCGAAATTGGCGATGGTGACGTCGATCATGGGCTACAGCTCGGGAAAAGCGAAAAGGGTGAAACCGTAAAATCGCGGATTGTTCACGGGAACACGTCCAATGACCCAACCGCTCATCGGCGTGGTGATGGGTTCCAGCTCCGACTGGGACACCATGCAGCACGCAGTCCAGATTCTCCAACAGTTTGGCATCCCCCACGAGGCGCGCGTCGTTTCGGCCCACCGCATGCCGGACGACATGTTCGAGTACGCACAGACCGCCGCAGGGCGTGGTTTGCAGGCCATCATCGCCGGCGCGGGCGGCGCGGCCCACCTGCCGGGCATGCTGGCATCCAAAACCGTGGTGCCGGTGCTGGGCGTGCCGGTGCAGACCAAGGCGCTGTCGGGTGTGGATTCTCTGCACAGCATCGTGCAGATGCCCAAGGGTGTGCCGGTGGCCACCTTTGCGATTGGCCAGGCGGGCGCGGCCAATGCGGCGTTGTTTGCGATCGCGATGCTGGCCCACCATGACGCTGCGCTGCGCGGCAAGCTCGAAGCCTTCCGTGCCGAGCAGACCGCCATGGCCCGCGCCATGACCTTGCCGCCGGTGGGGGCCGCATGAGCGGCGTGATCTTGCCGGGCAGTCTGGTCAATGGACAGCCCGCGACCCTGGGGGTGATGGGTGGCGGCCAGCTTGGCCGGATGTTTGTGCACGCGGCGCAGGCCATGGGCTACTACACCGCGGTGCTCGACCCCGATCCGGCCAGCCCGGCCGGGCGGGTGAGCCATCACCACATCCAGACCGATTACCTTGACGAGCAGGGCCTGGCGCAACTGATGCAGCGCTGCGCTGCCATCACCACCGAGTTTGAAAACGTGCCTGCGCCGGCGCTGTTCACGCTGGGTGCGCACCGCTTTGTGGCGCCGGCGTCGGATGCCGTGGCGATCGCGCAGGACCGCGCGGCCGAGAAGGCGCATTTCGTCAAGTGCGGCGTACCTGTGGCGCCGCATGCCGTGATCGAAACCGAAGCGCAGCTGGCTGCGGTGGTCGATGATACGAGCGCAGCGCCGGGCCGCCCCAAGCCAGCGAGCGCCCCCTCGGGGGGCAGCGCAGTACACGCAGTGACAAGCGTGGGGGCTGATCTTTTCCCCGGCATCCTGAAGACCGCAAGGCTGGGTTACGACGGCAAGGGCCAGGTCCGTGTCAAGACGCGCGCCGAACTGGCCGCCGCCTGGACCGAGCTGAAACAAGTGCCCTGCGTGCTCGAAAAAATGCTGCCGCTCAAGGACGAGTGCTCGGTCATCGTGGCGCGCAGCGGCACGGGCGAGATGGTGCACTTTCCTGTGCAGCGCAACCTGCACCGCGATGGGATCCTGGCCGTGACCGAGGTCAATCCGGGCGTGATCGATCCGGCGCTCGCCCAGCAAGCTATTGAGGCGACTAAAGCGATCGCCGAAGGCCTGCAGTACGTGGGCGTGCTGTGTGTCGAATTCTTCGTGCTGGAAGGCGGCCAGGAGGGTGGACGCTTGGTCGTCAACGAGATCGCGCCGCGCCCGCACAACAGCGGCCACTACACGCTGGATGCCTGCGACCAGTCGCAGTTCGACCTGCAGGTGCGCACGCTCGCTGGCCTGCCGCTCACGCAGCCGCGCCAGCATTCGCCGGCCATCATGCTCAACCTGCTGGGGGATCTGTGGCAGCCCCCTGCGAAATCGGGATCCGACCCCAATTTCACTCCCCCCTGGGACCAGGTGCTCGCCCTGCCCGGCACGCACCTGCACCTGTACGGCAAGCTGTCCGCGCGCAAGGGCCGCAAGATGGGCCACCTCAACATCACTGGCGCCACGCCCGAGGCGGTGCGCGCCACAGCGCTGCAGGTCTGCGCGCTGCTCGGCATCGAGCCCTTCTGATGATCCTGTCTGGCCAGGACCCTGCCGCCATCGCGCGCGCCGTTCAGACGCTGGCGGCGGGCGAGTTGCTGGGCCTGCCGACCGAGACGGTCTACGGCCTGGCGGCGGACGCCCTGCGTGATGAAGCCGTGGCCAAAATCTTTGCCGCCAAGGGCCGCCCGGCTGACCACCCGCTGATCGTGCATGTGGCCTCGCAGGCGCAGGTGCCCTTGTTCGCCAGCGAGGTGCCGGCGTTTGCGCAGCGCCTGATGGACGCCTTCTGGCCCGGCCCGCTCACCCTCATCCTGCCGCGCCTGCCGGGCGTGGCCACCGCGTCGGCCGGCGGGCAGGCCTCGATCGGTTTGCGTTGTCCCTCGCACCCGGTGGCGCAGGCGGTGCTGCAGGCCTGTGCGGCAACGGGCATGCCTGGCCTGTCTGCGCCCAGCGCGAACCAGTTCGGCCGCGTGAGCCCGACGACCGCGCGCCATGTGCAGGGCGAGTTTGGCGATGCGCTGCTGATCCTCGATGGCGGCGAGTGCGAAGTCGGCATTGAGTCGACCATCGTGGACTGCACCCGCGGCGTGCCGGTGCTGCTGCGCCCCGGGCAGATCACGCGTACGCAGATCGAACAGGTCTGCGGCCAGCCTTTGCAGGACAAGGCCGCACTGAAGCAGCCTGCGCCCAAGGCCTCGGGCACGCTCGAATCGCATTACGCCCCGCGCGCCAAGGTGCGGCTGATGGACGCGGCCACCCTGCAGGATCGCCTGTTGGCGCTGGGCGTGCACGCGGGCAATCTGGGGGTCTGGTCACAGCAGGCGCCCGCGGACATGGGCGCTGGCCTGCTCTGGCGCCAGCAGGCCGCGCAGCCGGCCACCGCCGCCCACGACCTGTTTGCCGTGCTGCGCGATCTGGATGCGCGTGGCGTGCAGCAGATCTGGGCCGAACTGCCGCCCGATACACCCGAATGGGAAGGCGTGCGCGACCGCCTGCAAAGGGCGGCCGCCTGAGTTTGCAGGCGCTTGCTTTCAGCGGTAACGCAGCTTCATCAGCAGGATGGCCAGCGCCAGGCTGAAGGTGATGGCATTGGCGATGATGATCGGCCAGGCCCCGAGCAGCAGGCCGTAGAACAGCCACAAACCGACGCCGACGGTGAACAGGCTGTACATGCCCAGCGAGATGCCGCTGACGTCGCGCGTACGGAAGGTCTGCCAGGCCTGCGGGATGAAGCTGGCGGTGGTCAGGCAGGCGGCCACGGTGCCGATGGTGTCAGTCAGCTGCATGGCGGTGGCGATGGCGACGCTGCGGTCCGGCTGGCTCCGGCGCGCTCAGGTCGCGCGCGGTCCAGTCCAGCAGGCGGTCGAGCGCGGCGCGCGACTGGATGGCCTGCGGGTGGTTGACGATGGCCACCACGCTGTAGAAGCGGCCGCTTTCGCCCTGCACATAGCCGGCCACCGAGGCCACATCGCGCAGGGAGCCGGTCTTGAGCCAGGCGCGCCCGATCACGGGCGATTGGGGCATGCGTTCCTGCATGCGCCGTACGGTGCCGTCCACACCGGCCACGGCCAGTGACTGGAAAAACGCCTCGGCCAGCGGCCCCTGCCGGGCCTCGACCAGCAGCGTGGTGAGGGCTTGCGCACTGCTGCGCTCCTGGCGTGAAAGCCCCGAACCGTTGTCAATCACCGGCTCGGGCAAACCGGAAAACTGGCTGCGCCACCAGCGCGAAACGCGCAGGCGCGAGGCTTCAAAGCGACCTGGTGCGCCCAATTGACTGGAGAGGGTGAGGAACAACTGCTGGGCCATGACGTTGTTGGACATCTTGTTGATGTCGGCGATCACCTCGCGCAGCGGCAGCGATTCGTGCTGCACCAGCAGTCGTGCTCCTGGGGGCACCGTCCCCCAGCGCACCCGACCGCCGAGTTCACCGCCGGCTTGTTGCCACAAGGCTTGCAGCATGCGCGGCGCGTATTGCGCAGGTTCGGAGAAGGCGACCGGCCAGGACCGTTCGCCGCAGCTGGCGGGGTAGGCGCCAGCAAAGCGCACCTCAAGCGGGTTGGCAAAGTCGGCCCGCAGACCGCCGCGCCAGTCGTTGCAGGGCCCGTTGCCCAGAGCCACTTCGGCCGGTGCCTGCAGCCCGGCCAGAGGAGGCTCGGTGCGCAGTTGGGCGCGGCCACGGGCGGGGTCGGGCGTGAAGCTGTAGATGACCGAGCTGAAATTCATCAGCAGCCCATCAGGCAAAACGTTGTAGGGCCGCAGCGGTTCATCGTCAAAGGGCTGCAGACGGGGCGTCACTTCAAACACGCTGTTGTCGAGCACGATGTCGCCACGCACGGCGTGCACGCCGGCGTCGCGTATTTGGGCCAGCATGGCCTGTGCGCGTTCGACCACCAGCTTGGGGTCACCGCCGCCCTCGATGATCATGTCACCCTGCAGCACGCCGTTCTGCAGCGTGCCACGGGTGAGGACCCGGGTACGCCAGACGTGGTCGGGGCCGAGCAGCTGCAGCCCCGCCCAGGTGGTGATCAGTTTCATCACCGAAGCCGGGTTCATGGGCATGCTGTCGCGGTGGCTCAGGCGGGCGATCTCGCTGTCGATGGCCTGCACCCGAACGCTGACCGCATCCGCTGGCACCTGGGCCTGCCGCAGGGCCTGCCGCACCGGCAGTGGCAACTCCGCCAGCGCAGGTCCTCCAAGGGTGGCCAGCAGCAGAAACAAGATCGGCAAGCGGTGCAGCATGCCGCCGAGTCTAGCTGTCTGCGGCCGTATGATCGGCGCATGCTTTTTTCTCCCCGTGCCGTGGGTCTGGCGGCGGCCATCGTCACCGTGCTGATCTGGACGGCTTTCATCGTCATCGCCCGCGCCTCCGCTGCGCACACCCTGCTGCCGCTGGACATTGCGCTCATGCGCATCCTGGGCGCCAGCAGCGTGCTGCTGCCCTGGGCCTGGTGGCGAATGCGTGCGCAGCGTGCGCGAGGCGAACGCGTGGGTTCGCTGCTGGGCCTGTCGCCCCTGCCCCTGCGCGTGACGGTCCAGGTGGGATTTTTTGGCGGGCTGATGTACGCCGTGCTGGCCTACACCGGCTTTTTCTACGCGCCGGCCGGACACGCTTCGGTGCTCATGCCTGGCAGTCTGCCCCTGTGGACCACCTTGCTGGCCATCTGGCTGCTGCACGAAAAAGTGTCTTCTGCCCGTGCGCTGGGGCTGGGGCTGATTGTGCTGGGTGACCTGCTGGTGGGCGGCATGAGCCTGCTCAAGGCGTTCGAGGGCGGCGAGGTCTGGAAAGGCGATCTGCTGTTCATGGCGGCGGCCAGTTGCTGGGCCACCTACACGGTGCTGGTGCGGCGCAACGGGCTGGACGCGGTGCGTGCCACCATGGCCATCACGGCGATGGCGTTTGTGGTGTTTGTGCCCTTGTTCACGCTGGCGGTCAACCTGGGTTGGTGGCCGACCCGCATTCCGCAGGCGCCCTGGGGTGAACTGCTTTTCCAGGCGGCTTTTCAGGGCGGCGGCTCGGTCGTCATTTCCGGCATCACCTTCACCCAGATGGTGCGGCACTTCGGGCCCGTGCGCTCGACCATGATCACGGCTTTGGTGCCTGGCCTGTCGGCGCTGTCGGCGGTGGCCTTTCTGGGCGAGCCCATGGGCTGGAACCTGTTGCTCGGTCTGGCGCTGGTGACCGGCGGCATCCTGCTGGGCGTGCGTGCAGTCAAACCCGCTGCCGAAGGAGTGGTGCGATGAGCGCGCAGGCGCCGCGTTGGCTGGCTTTCGACACCAGCACCGACATCCTGTCGATCGGCGTGGCTACTGCGGGCGTGTTCGATGTGCGCACGCTCGCCGGCGGCGCGCAGGCCTCGGCCAGCCTGATCCCGACGGCCATGGACATGCTGGCGCAGGCTGGCACCGCATTGCCGCAGCTTGACGCCATCGTCTTTGGCCGGGGGCCGGGCTCGTTTACCGGCCTGCGCACGGCCTGTGCGGTGGCGCAGGGCCTGGCCTTTGGTGCCGGCATCCCTGTCCTGCCGGTCGACACCTTGCTGGCGGTGGCCGAAGAGGCTCGCATGCTCGCCGGTGTGGGCAATTCGCCCCTGACTGTGCTCGCGCTGCTGGATGCCCGCATGGACGAGGTCTACAGCGCCGCCTACGACTGGGATGGCCAGCGCTGGACGCCGCGCAGCCCGCTGCAGGTGAGTGCGCCGCAGGCGCTGACTTTGCCTGAAGCACCGCGTGTGCTGCTGGCGGGCAATGCCCTCGAGGCGTATGGCGATCGCCTGCCGGCCGGTGAGCGCATGCATGCGCTGCCCACGGCGGCGGCCTTGTTGAGACTGGCGCCGACCTTGTTTGCACAAGGGCAGACCGTGCCGGCCGAGCAGGCCATGCCGCTCTACATCCGCGACAAGGTGGCGCAGACGACCGCCGAGCGCATGGCCATGCAGCAGGCGCCCAAGGGGTCGGCTTGAGGCCAGCCCTTGAAGCCGAGCGCCAGGCGGCTCTGCTGACGCCCATGCAGGCCGAGGAGCTGGAGGCGGTCATCGCGATCGAGCAGACCGCCTACAGCCATCCCTGGACACGCGGCAATTTCCGCGATGCGCTGGCCAGCGGCTACTGGGCACAGTGCCTGCGCCTGCACGACGAACTGCTGGGTTATGTGGTGGCCATGGAAGGCGTGCAGGAAACCCATCTGCTCAACATCACCGTGGCGCCTGCCCGGCAGGGCCAGGGTTGGGCGCACATGATGCTCGACGCGCTGTGCCTGTGGTCACGCCGCCAGGGGGCCGACTGGCTCTGGCTGGAGGTGCGCGAGAGCAACCGCCGCGCCTTGCAGGTCTACGAGCGCTACGGCTTTCGCCGCGTCGGTCTGCGCAAGGATTACTATCCTGCCGACCGTCAGCAACGCGAACATGCGGTGGTGATGAGCCTGAACCTGAAACTCCAGCCATGACAGAGCCCGCCCAAGACCCCACCCGTTTCGATCTGGACGAACGCCAGCGTGCCATGCTGGCCGAAATGGGTATCCGCGTCTGGTGGCCGCAGGCGCCTGTGTCTGGTGTTGCCGACCATGCATCGGCGGTGTCAGCCGATCCACCCGCGCTGGCTTCTGCGTCCGCACACGAGCCGGTCAGTCATGTGCACGCTGCTCCTGCAGCGCCTGTGGGGCAGCGGCCGGCCTTGCCCACACGCCCTTCCACACCGTCCTCTGTGCCGCCAACTGCGGCCCAGTCTGTGGCTGATGCCTTGCCTGCCGACGCCGTGCCCTTGCCGCCCGGCGTGGACCAGATGGACTGGGACACGCTGCAGGCCACGGTCGCCCAGTGTCGCGCCTGTGGCCTGTGCAAGAGCCGCAGGAACACCGTCTTCGGTGTGGGCGACCGCGGCGCGCAGTGGATGGTGATCGGCGAAGCCCCCGGCGAAAACGAAGACCTGCAGGGCGAACCCTTTGTCGGCCAGGCCGGCAAGCTGCTCGACAACATGCTCAAGGCCATCGGCTTGAACCGCGCGGTCGAGGGTGAGAAAGACGGGCAGCAGGGTGTGTACATCGCCAACACGCTCAAATGCCGTCCGCCGGGCAACCGCAATCCCGAACCGGCCGAACTGCAGACTTGCGCGCCCTATCTGGTGCGGCAGGTGGCGCTGGTGCAGCCTCAAATCATTCTGGCCATGGGCCGCTTTGCTGTTCAGTCCTTGCTGCAGACCACCGAGCCGATTGGCAAGCTGCGCGGTCGCGTGCACCAGTACCAGGGTGTGCCCGTGGTCGTGACCTACCACCCGGCGTACCTGCTGCGCAATCCCGCCGACAAGGCCAAGGCCTGGGACGACCTCTGCCTGGCGCTGCAGACGCTGCAGGCGCGCTGACCTGGTGATGCGTGGATGCTCCGGTCCAGCCGGAGCATGACAAAGTGGGAGCGATCCCCTGATCGCGAATGCTGAACAAGACATCGATGCTCCGGTCAAGCCGGACCATGACAGACACCCATGCCGCCCTCAGGCTCTCAAGTCTGTCACCCTCGGGCTCGACCCGAGGGTCCAGGCTGTTGCGGTCAGGCCCGCACGATCAGGTCCGGCAATTCGTTGTCGTCAGCTGCATCGGGTACCCGTGCAAAGTGCGTGACCAGCAGGGCCGACACCTCTTCCAGCGCTTGCGTCAGCCCGCTTTCAAAGTCCTCGCCGCGCAGGTGCGTGCCCAGGCGTGTGACGATGGCTTGCCAGTCCGGCGTGCTGGCGCAGCGCTGCAGACCCCGATCGGCCACGATCTCGATGCGGTGTTCACTCAGCAGCAGGTAAATCAGCACACCGTTGTTGTGCTCGGTGTCCCACACCCGCAGGCGGCCGAACCAGGTCAGTGCCCGCTGGCGGACTACCGCACCCACGGCGGCTTGTCTTCCGGCGCGCCAGGCGTAGCTCAGGGGCAATGCGCCTTCGACACAGACGCGGATCTGGCCGGTGTGACGCTCCTCGCTGGCCCGCACGCGGCGCATCAGCCGCTCGGCCATCCCGTCGGGGACGGCCTGCCAGGCGGCGCGCTCGCCTTGCCACAGTTGACGCAGAAGCAGGCGGATCCAGTGGTGCCAGGGCAAGGTGTGCAGGGGGGGGTTGGGGTCCATCACCAGCTCCCCGATGCGCCACCGCCACCGGCATCGCCGCCGCCACCAGAGGACATGCCGCCGCCGAAGCCGCCACCGCCCCAATGACCAGAGTCATGACCGGTATGCCGACCCCAACCGCCCTGCGGGGCAGACACCGGCAAGCCGCGACTGAGCAGGCCGCCAAAAAATCCGATCAGCCCGGCCAGAAGCGCCATCCAAACCCGGCCACTGATTTGCCACACCAGAAAACCGGCTGCGCCGGCGCCCGCAAAAGCGCCCAGCCGCCGGCCGAGGATCTGCCTGACCACGGCCGAGACCATGGGCACGGCCACCAGCAGCAGGATCGCTGCCTCGACGATGTCGAACTCGTCTACCTGTGGGCGTGGCGTTGCTGGCGCAGGCATCCCTTCGCCGGTGATGTGGGCCTGCAATTGCGTCAGTGCATGGCGCAGGCCGCCAGCGTAGTCACCCTGGCGGAAAGCCGGCACGATCTGCTGGTCGATGATGCGTTTGGCCAGCACGTCCGGAATCGCGCCTTCCAGCGCCTTGTAGGGTGCAATGCGCACTCGCCGGTCCTGCACGGCCACCACCAGCAGCAGGCCATCGCCCACGCGGGCACGGCCGAGCTTCCAGGCCTCTGCGACGCGCTGGGTGTAGTCGGCAATGTCTTCCGGGGCGGTGGTGTTGACCAGCAGCACCGCGATCTGCGTGCCGTGCTGGCGTTCAAAGTCGGCCAGCTGCTGCTCGAGCTGCGCTGCATCGCTGCTCGCCAGCGTGCGGCTGAGGTCGTTGATGTGGGCTTGCAGCACCGGCACAGGCTGCAGATCCTGCGCACGTGCAGCGCCTGTGAACCACAGGGACGCAGCCAGCCAGATCAGCAGCCACAGCGCCGGCCGGGCTCGTGTGCGCCGCAAGGCCCACTGCCCTTGCATCACTTGCCGAAGTCCACTTTGGGTGGTGCGCTGATGGCGGCTTCGTTGGCCACGCTGAAGTTGGCTTTGGGTTTGTAGCCGAACACCATGGCGGTCAGGTTGCTCGGGAAGCTGCGTGCGAGCACGTTGTAGTCCTGCACCGCCTTGATGTAGCGGTTGCGTGCCACGGTGATGCGGTTTTCAGTGCCTTCGAGCTGCACGCGCAGATCGGCAAATCCCTGATTGGCCTTGAGGTTGGGGTAGTTCTCGGACACCACCAGCAGGCGCGAGAGCGCGCTGCCCAGCTCGCCCTGCGCGGCCTGAAACTTCTGCATCGCTTCCGGGTTGTTGAGTGTTTCGGGCGTGACCTGGATGCTGGTGGCCCTGGCGCGCGCCTCGATCACACGGGTCAGCGTCTCCTGCTCGAAGTTCGCCTCACCCTTGACGGTCGCCACCAGGTTGGGCACCAGATCGGCGCGGCGCTGGTACTGGTTGAGCACTTCGGACCAGGCCGATGTGGTTTGCTCGTCGAGCCGCTGGAAGTCGTTGTAGCCGCAGCCGCTCAGGGTCAGCGTGGTGGTCAACAGGCTGCCGACCAGCAGCCAGCGTGAAAGGGAAGTGCGCATGCGCGTGATCCTTGATGAGTGACAGGGTCTCAAAATATACCGTCAGGTGCTGCCAGTGCAGCAGCTTTCAAGTCCTGGGACGAACTGGCCACAGCACGGCCGCGATCGAAAGCACCATCAGCCCGACTGCAGCCCAGTCCTGCCAGTGCAGCACCTCGCCCAGCCAGACCGCGCCACTGAACACGCCCAGCACCGGGATCAGCATCACGCTGAGCGTCGAGGCCACCGGCGGCAGGCCACGCGCCAGATAAAACCAGGCTGTTTGTGCAAAGCCGAACACCAGCACGGCATTGAACAGGATGGCGCCCCAGGTGGCCTGGGCAGGCGAGCGCCACTGGGATTGCTCGAAGACCAGCGACAAAACGGTCATGACGCCCGTGGTCATCAAGGTCATCCAGAAGGCAATCGTGAGCGTGGGCACCGGTATGCGCGTGCGCCGCAGCAACTGCGTGCCCAGGGCCCAGGTGCTGGCGGCGGCCAGCGCCAGCAGGACGCCCATGGGTTTGCCGCTGAGGTTCGAAAACTCATGCCACAAGAGCAGCACCACACCCACAGAGGCAGCGGCTACCCCCAGCCAGGACCGCTGGGCCAGGCGGTCCTTGAACACCACGGCGCCGAGCAGCGCCGAGAACATCGGCATGGTGTAACTCAGGATGGCCGCCCGCCCGCTCGAGAGCGATTGCACCGCCACGATGATCAGGCTGTGCCAGAAAAACATGTTGAACGTGGCCAGCACCAGCAGCTCGCGCCAGTGCTCGCGCGGAATGCGAAAGGGCACGCGCTGCACCACCAGCACCAGCCCCAGGATCGGCGTACCCAGCCACATGCAGAGGGTGCGAAAGGTCAGCGGCGGAAAACCGGTCACCCCGATTTTCATGACCGGCCAGTTGATGCCCCAGACGAGGGTCAGCAGGACCAGTACCGTCCACTGGCGGGGGGAGAGTTTGTGCATGCCGGGTATCTTAGGGCAGCCTTGCGCTATGGACTGCCAGGCAGATGGCTTGATATTGTTATTTCAATGTAATAACATACGCTGTGGTTTAACCGGAGTTCAGTCATGCATGTCACCATCCGTCCCTTCGGCAACTCAAAGGGGGTCATCATCCCCAAGCCTTTGCTGGCCCAGGTGGGTCTGCAGGATGAAGCTGAAATCGAAGTCCAGGATGGGGCATTGGTCCTGCGGCCAGTGAAAGCACCCGTTCGTCAAGGCTGGGCGCAGGCCGCTCAGGCCATTGCCTCATCGGGTGAGGATGAACAGGTGCTGGGCGATCAGCCACTGGCCGCCGAGGACGAATGGCAATGGTAAAGCGCGGCGAAATCTGGCTCATCAACCTCGACCCGACTGTCGGCAGCGAAATCCGCAAGACCCGTCCCTGTGTGGTCATATCGCCCCCCGAAATGAACGAGTACCTGCGCACGGTCATTGTGGCGCCCATGACCTCTCAGGGATTCGATACCCCATTCCGGCCGGCACTCACCTTTCAAGGCAAGAGCGGACGCATCCTGCTGGACCAGATGCGCACGGTGGACAAGATGCGGCTGGTGAAGAAATTGGGCAATCTGACTGCGCAGACGCACCAGAAGGTGCTGAACACCTTGCAGGAATTGTTCAGCGCTTGACCTCATTGGCAGGCTGGATCAAATTCTGCGAACTCACTTTTGTAGCTGTTGGTAGATCCTAAAATCACCCGCATGACCTTCCTCGAGATGCTGCGCGCCGCCGAGCGCCAAAACCGCTCCATGCTGTGCGTGGGCCTGGACCCTGAGCCGACCCGGTTTCCGGCCGGAATGAAGGGCGATGCGAACAAGATCTACGACTTTTGCGCCCGCATCGTCGACGCCACGGCCGACCTGGTCAGCAGCTTCAAGCCGCAAATCGCCTACTTCGCTGCGCACCGCGCCGAGGGCCAGCTCGAGCGCCTGATGGAGCACATGCGCCGTGTGGCGCCGCAGGTGCCGATCATTCTGGACGCCAAGCGCGGCGACATCGGCTCGACCGCCGAGCAGTACGCCAAGGAAGCCTTCGAGCGCTACGGCGCTGACGCCGTGACGCTCTCGCCCTTTATGGGCTGGGACTCGGTGGCGCCCTATCTGAAATACGAAGGCAAGGGCGCCTTCCTGCTGTGCCGAACTTCCAACCCTGGTGGCGATGACCTGCAAAACCAGCGGCTGGCTTCGGTCGACGGACAGCCGCGCGTGTACGAGCATGTGGCTGCGCTCGCACAAGGCCCGTGGAACACCAACGGGCAGCTGGGTCTGGTGGTGGGCGCCACCTACCCGGCCGAGATCGAGCGCGTGCGCAGCATTGCACCGACCGTGCCGCTGCTGATTCCGGGGGTGGGTGCGCAGGGCGGCGATGCGGTCCCTACCGTCAAGGCCGGCTGGCGCGAGGGCGCATCCATCATCGTGAACTCGTCGCGCGCTGTGCTCTATGCCAGCAGTGGCGACGACTTCGCCCAGGCCGCCCGCCTGGTGGCCATGCAGACCCGCGACACCCTCGAAGCGGCCAAGGGCTGACAGCCCGCATGTCGGCCCACGCCCCAGCGAGTGCAGACCCCCCCCGGTGGCTGGCCCTGCTGTCGCTGTTGCTGGCGGTTTTTCTGGGCTCGCTCGACCAGTCGATCGCCAACACCGCGCTGCCTGCCATCGCTGCAGCGCTGCAGCGTACGCCGGCCGAGTCGGTCTGGGTCATCCATGCCTACCAGCTGGCGGTGGTGGCGGTGTTGCTGCCGCTGGCCTCGCTGGGTGACCGCTGGGGCGCACGCAAGGTCTTTCTTTCAGGCGTGGCGCTGTTCAATGGGGCGGCCCTGGCCAGTGCCTGTGCCACGCAGCTCGAATGGCTGGCCTTCTTCCGGGCGGTGCAGGGCATCGGTGCGGCAGGGGTGATGAGCGTCAACCTCGCGCTGATCCGCCGCATCTTTCCGCCCGAACAGCTCGGCAAGGGCGCGGGGCTGAACGCGCTGATCGTCGGCATCGGCTACAGCCTCGGGCCGACGGTGGCTTCGCTGCTGCTGGCGGTGCTGCCCTGGCCCTGGCTGTTCGGTCTGCAGGCGCCGCTGGGCCTGCTGGGCTGGTGGCTGGCGCGGCGCTGCCTGCCGCGCACTGAGCCTGCACCGGGCAACGAACCTTATGACCGCTGGCTGGCACTGCTGTCGGCCATCTGCTTTGCCTCGCTGGTGTTCACGCTCAGCGCGGTGGCTCAGCAAAAGGGCGCGGCGGTGCCGCTGGCCTCGCTGGCGCTGATGCTCGGCAGCGGCACCTGGCTGCTGCTGCGTCAGCGCGGCCATGCCGCGCCCGTCCTGCCGGTGGACCTGATGCAAAGGCCGATGTTCAGCCTCTCGGTCTTCACCTCGTTCAGTTCGTTCACCACGCAGGGTCTGGCCTTTGTGGCCTTGCCGTTTTTCTTTCAGCAACAGCTGGGCCGGCCTGCGGTGGAAACGGGTGTCCTCATGTCGGTATGGGCGCTGGTGGTGGCCTTCATGGCGCCGGTGGCAGGGCCCCTGTCGGACCGTTACCCCTCGGCCATTCTCGGTGGGCTGGGGCTGGGTCTGCTGAGCCTGGGCATGCTGGGGATTGGCTACTTCAGCACGGACGTGCCGTTCATCGTCATGGCCTTGTGCATGGCGCTGTGCGGCATGGGTTTTGGGCTGTTCCAGTCGCCCAATCTGCGCGCCATCATGGCCAGCGCGCCGCCGCACCGTACCAGTGGTGCCAGCGGCATGGTGGCGCTGGCGCGTCTGACCGGGCAGGCCAGCGGTGCGGCGCTGGTGGCCCTGTGCTTCAACCTGTTCGGGCCGCTGGGGGCCGGGCGTGCCGTGATGCTGGGTGCCTTGACGGCAGGCGTGGGTGCACTGCTGAGCCTGGCGCGCTTGCGGGTTCGCCACACGTGACAGCAAGGGCAACCGTCAGCTGCTAGGCTGGCGGACATGATTGACTTCTACACCGCCGCCACGCCCAACGGGCACAAGGTGTCGATCGCCCTGGAAGAGCTGGGCCTGCCCTACACCCTCCAGGTGCTGGACCTGGCCAAGGGCGAGCAAAAAACGCCCGCCTTCCTCGCGATCAACCCCAACGGTCGCATCCCGGCCATCGTCGACCATGAAGCCAATGGCTTTGCAGTCTTCGAGTCGGGGGCCATCCTGATTTACCTGGCCGAGAAAACCGGGCGCCTCATGCCCATCGACGCGCCAGGCCGCTCGCGCGTGCTGCAGTGGCTGATGTTCCAGATGGGTGGCGTCGGGCCGATGATGGGCCAGGCCAATGTGTTCTTCCGCTACTTTCCTGAAAAGATCCAGCCCGCGATTGACCGCTACCAGGGCGAGAGCAAGCGGCTGCTGACCGTGCTCGACGGCCACCTGAAGGACCACGAATACCTGGCCGGGGATTATTCGATTGCCGATATCGCCAACTGGGCCTGGGTGCGCACGCATCGCTGGTCGGGCGTGGACGTGAGCGATCTGCCGCACCTGCAGCGCTGGATGGATGCGATCCGCCAGCGCCCGGCGGTGCAGCGCGGCATCGAGGCGCCGCCATCCAGAATCAACCTCACCAAGGACGGTGACGAAGCGGCCAGGCGCTTTTCGGAAGAAGCGCGCAAGCTGGTCGAGATGGGCCAACAGCAAAAGGACAAGCCATGAAGCTCTTCAGCGCCCACCGCGCCCCCAGCCCCCGCCGCGTGCTGATGTTCATGGCCGAAAAAGCCATCACCGGCATCGAGATCGTGAATGTGGACCTCAATGCCGGCGAGCACCGCACGGCCGACTACCGTGCCAAGAGCCCTCTGTCCAAAGTGCCCGCGCTGGTGCTGGACGATGGCCGTGTACTGACCGAAACCCGTGCCATCTGCACCTGGCTCGAAGGCCACTGGCCCGAGCCCAACCTGATGGGCGTGGACGCCGATGAACGCGCCTTCATCGAGATGGCCGACCGCCGCGTCGAGCTGTACCTGATGGGTGGCATGGCCAACTGCATCCGCCACACGCACCCGGGTCTGGCCGCGCTGGAGCAGCCGCAGTTTCCGGATTTTGGCCGCGCGCAAGGCGAGAAGGTGCGCGAGATCGCGCGCTGGTTCGATGAATGGTTGCAGCAACACCCGTGGATGGCAGGCGATCGCTTCACCATCGCCGACATCACCGCGTTCTGCGCGGTCGAGTTCGCACGCCTGATGAAGTTCTCGCCTGGCGAGGAAGGCCTGCACGCCCTGCAGGCCTGGCGCGACCGCATGGCCGAGCGCCCCAGCGCCAGGGTATGACGGCATCTGGTTGAGAGATATCGCCCTGTCAGGGAGGATCTTCCTGTGGGACCCAGCCCTTGCCTGGGCAGGATGGGGCCTCACTGTGGGAGCGATCCCCTGATCGCGATCAGCGCGATCAATCGCTGAACACCCCGCCGTACTTCTGCCGCAGCTCGTTCTTCTGCACCTTGCCCGTACCCCCCACCGGCAAGGATTCGAGGAACACCACGTCCTCGGGCACCCACCACTTGGCCACGCGACCCGCGAGGAACTCGAGGATCTCGGCCTTCTCCAGTGCCTGCCCGGGCTTGCGCACGATGAACAGCAGCGGCCGCTCGTCCCACTTGGGGTGCTTGACGCCAATCACCGCGGCCATGGCCACGGCCGGGTGGCCGATGGCGGCGTTTTCCAGGTCAATGGAGCTGATCCATTCGCCGCCGCTCTTGATCACGTCCTTGGTGCGGTCGCGGATGGTCATGACGCCATCGGCATCGATGGTGGCGATGTCGCCCGTGGGGAACCAGCCGTCGACCAGTGCGGTCCTGTCGGACTTGAAGTAACGCTCGACGATCCACTGGCCGCGCACCATCAGCTCGCCCTGCGAGGTGCCGTCGCGTGGCAAGGTCGCGCCGTGCTCGTCGACCATCTTGATCTCGATGCCCGAGACCACCTTGCCCTGGCGCGCCACGATGGCGTGGCGCTCTTCGGCGGGGCGGTCCATCTCTTGCGTGCCGAGCTGGCTCATGGTGGCCACAGCGGTGGTCTCGGTCATGCCCCAGCCGTGGTGGACAGACACGCCGTACACATCGTTGAACTTGGCGATCAGCGCCCTGGGCATGGCCGAGCCACCCACTGCGGTGCGTTTCATCGTCGAGAAACGCAGCCCGTTGGCTTCGACGTGCTGGATCAGGCCCATCCAGATGGTGGGCACGCCCGCACTGATGGTGACTTGCTCGCCTTCCATCAGCTCGTACAGGCTGGGGCCGTCGAGCTTGGGGCCGGGCAGCACCAGCTTGCTTCCGGCAATCATGGCGGCATACGGGATGCACCAGGCATTGATGTGGAACATCGGGACCACCGGCAGCGCGGTCTCGCGGGCCGAGAGGTTGAGCACATCGGGCATGCAGCCGGTGGTGGCGTTGAGCACGATGGCGCGGTGCGAATACAGCACGCCCTTGGGGTTGCCAGTAGTGCCCGAGGTGTAGCAGAGCACGGCCCCGGTGCGTTCGTCGAACTCGGGCCAGTCAAAGCGGTCGCTGTGCGGGACGATCAGCTCTTCGTAGCTCACCACCTTCACGCCCTCGATGGCCGGGGTGTTGGCCGCATCGCTCAGGCAGACCCAGGCCTGCACCTGGGGGCAATGCGGCGCGATGCCTTTGACGATGGGGGCAAAGGTGCTGTCAAAAAGCACCACGCGGTCTTCGGCGTGGTTGAGGATGTAGATCAGCTGCTGGGGGTGCAGGCGCGGGTTGCAGGTGTGCATGATCAGGCCGCTGCCCGAGACGCCGTAATAGGCCTCCAGGTGCCGGTGGTTGTTCCAGGCGATCGAGGCCACCGCATGACCCGGCTCCAGACCCAGGGCCTTGAGCGCATTGGCCAGTTGTCTGGCGCGGCGCGCCACATCGGCATAGGTGCTGCGGTGCAGAGGGCCGTGCGTCTCGCGAGAGACGACTTGCTGGCGCGCATGCTGCGCAGCGGCGTGCTCGAGCACGGCAGAAATCAGCAGCGGGCGGTCCATCATCAGGCCGGGTTGCAGTGGCATGGTCTTGTCTCCTCGTGGTGCTTGTCAGTGGTGTATCAGTCCAGTGCAGCGTACACCAGATGGCGAAACAGCTGGCGGTAGTGGTCGCGCTGGTTGGGCGCCTGCGTGAGCAGCAGGGCGTACAGGTCCTGCTGGGGGTCGACAAAGAACGAGGTGCCGCCAATGCCGCTCCAGTGGTAGGTGCCGACCGAGCCGGGCACGGGCGATTCGCCCAGCGCCCGTCGCACGGCAAAGCCCAGGCCAAAGCCGTGGCCCGGTGGCAGCAGGGTGCCGTCGATCGGGAGGCTGCCCAGGTGGTCGGCCGTCATGAAACCCAGGGTGTGGCGGCTGAGCAAGCGGTGGCCGCCCAGTTCACCGCCATTGCGCAGGCACTGCAGAAAGCGGGCGTAGTCCATGGCGGTGGACATCAGCCCGCCGCCGCCGCTTTCCATGCCCGGCACCTCTCGCGGGTTGATCAGCTTCATGGGCACGCCACCGTCCGGGTCGTGGGCAAAGGCTTCGGCGATGCGGTGTTGCTGCGCGGGGGGCACAGCAAAGCCGGTGTCCACCATGCCCAGCGGTGCAAAGATTTCTGTCTGAAGGAATTGACCCAGGGTCTGGCCGCTGACGACCTCCACCAGCCGCCCCAGCACATCGGTGGCGCGACTGTAGGCCCAGATGCTGCCGGGTGGGTGTTGCAGCGGCAGTGCCGCCAGGGTCTGCGAAAACTCGGCATTGCTGCGCTGGCGCGAGCCGATGTTGACAGCCGAGTATTGCCTTTGCACCGCGGAATCGCCGAGGAATTCATAGGTCTGCCCGGCCGTGTGCCGCAGCAGGTCCTGCACCGTGGCCGGCTGGCGCACCGGGACCACACCTTCCGGTGTCCAGACCTGTTGCTGTGCGTATTCGGGCAGCCAGCGACCGACCGGATCGCTGATCAGCAGCCGCCCGCGTTCGACCAGCATCATCACGGCCACCGACACCAGCGGCTTGGTCATCGAATAGATGCGGAAGATGCTGTCGGTGCGCATGGGGGTGCCAGCAGCTGGATCCTGCCGACCCACGGCTTCGAACAGGCCGATGCGGCCCTGGCGTGCGACCAGCAACACGGCGCCGGGAATGTGTTGCCGGTCCACACTGTGCTGCAGCACGCGCGTGATGTGCTGCGTGCGTTGCGGGTGCAGGCCGATGTCGGCGGGTTTCGCGGTATCCAGCAGGGTGGCCTGGGTCATGGTGTCTCCTCTTGTACTGTGGGGATTTTGTACACCAGGCTCCGCCAACGGGATATCACTTAAAGCAACGATGCATTCATCAGTTCCCGCATCAATTCGGCCAGGCTGATGGCGGTGGCGCCGTGGCGCATCGGAAAGCTGTCAGCACCTGGGTAGACCACATGGCGCCGCGCGATGCCCAGGTCGTCGCAGGCGATGTCAAAGCCTTTACTCAGTGTGGGGGTCATCGAGCGTTTGATTTCCACGGCCATCCAGGGCTGGCCGGACTTTTCCAGCATCAGGTCGATTTCTGCACCAGCATGGGTGCGGTAGGCATAAGGGGTGCACAGCGGACCCGCGGCAGTAATCAGGTTTTCGATGCAGAAGCCCTCGTAGCTGGGGCCGCACACCGGGTGTCCGGCCACATCGTTGAGGGTGCGCAAGCCCAGCAGCGCATGCACCAGACCGCTGTCGCGCACATAGACCTTGGGGGCTTTCACCAGACGCTTGCCCACATTGCCACTCCAGGGGCGCAGGCGGCGCACCAGCTGCAGGTCCACCAGCAGATCAATGTAGCGCTCCAGTGCCGGGCTGGACACGCCAAGCCCGCTGGCCAGACGGCTTTGCTGCAGCAAGGCGCCTTGCTGGTGCGCGAGCATGGTCCACAGCCGCCCGATGGTCTCGGCGGGCAGACGTGGGGCAAACATGGGCACGTCGCGTTGCAGGTAGCTGCGCACAAAATCCTCGCGCCAGCTCAGGCTGGCGGCATCGGTGGCGGCCAGCAGGCTGTCGGGGAAGCCACCGCGCAGCCACAGTGTGTCGGCGTTTTCTGCCTGGCCTTCCAGTTCCAGCACATTCAACGGCGTGACTTCCAGGTACGCCACCCGACCCGCCAGGGTTTCGCTGCTTTGCTGCATCAGGTCCAGCGATGCCGAGCCCAGCAGCAGAAAATGCCCGAAACGCTGACCGGCACGGCGCCGCTCGTCGATGATGCCGCGCAGGATTTCGAACAGGCCCGGCATCCGGTGGATCTCGTCAAGAATGACCAGCTTGCGGCCCTGCATGCGCAGGAAGCCATCCGCGTCGTCGAGTTTGAGCCGGTCAGCGGGGCGCTCCAGGTCGAGGTAAACGGCTTGCTCAGGCCATTCGCGCGCCGCTTCGAGGGCGAGGGTGGTCTTGCCCACCTGGCGTGGCCCGAGCAGCACCACGGCAGGGGCTTGCTGCAGCTTGTCTTTCAGCTGAATCAGAGCTTGGCGTGGAATCATTCTTGAAATTTTAACGCCTGACGTAGAAATTTCAAGGTTTAATCGCGTTTCTGTTTCTTTAACGCTCCAGCAAGCGCTGGAGGTAGCGCCCCGTGTGGCTGTCCGGATACGCCGCGATCTGCTCGGGTGTGCCTTCGGCCACCACCATGCCGCCACCAGCGCCGCCTTCGGGGCCCATGTCGATCAGCCAGTCGGCGGTCTTGATGACGTCGAGGTTGTGCTCGATCACGACGATGGTGTTGCCCGCATCGCGCAGCTGGTGCAGCACCTTGAGCAGCAAATCAATGTCGGCAAAGTGCAGGCCGGTGGTGGGCTCGTCCAGGATGTAGAGCGTGCGGCCGGTGTCGC
>JACCDV010902341.1_pt1 | contig 22072 bp, 21 predicted proteins | sample 7446131 | NCBI WGS metagenome assembly JACCDV01 (sample SAMN15323448, study PRJNA562643) | freshwater metagenome | isolation source: river surface water | place: USA:Blue River Watershed | collected 2017-08-17
ACTTGCTGACCTCAACAAACACACGCCCAAGTTCAAGTTGTTTTTGTACTCGTTCGTCTTCTGACCACAGTAGACGAATATCAGGAAGTTGCATGCTGATGATGGCGAGGCGTTCAATACCAAAACCAAAGGCCCATCCGTTATATCCTTCAACCCCCATCTTCTTTAATACTGATGGCTTAATCATGCCGGCTCCCAAGATCTCTACCCACTCACCGTGTACCTTTACTTCAATTTGTGTAGAAGGATCCGTGTAGGGGAAGGTGTCGTCAAGAAAGCGATACTCAATATCTTTTCCGAAAATAGTCTCCACTACTTCACTTAGTACGCGCTTGAGCTCATCAAGCGGAAGAGTGCCTTCGGTGTCGGGAATTAGTCTCCAACCATCAATCTGATGGAAGATGTTCATGTGGCGACGATCAATTTCATCTTTGCGGTATACCTTGCCGTAGCAGAGTGCTCCGATAGATTCTCCTTTCTCAATCTTTGCGCGCACCTGTGGATCATGGAGATAGTAGTACCAAGAAACGGTGTTGTGGGTACGTAGGATTCTTTCCTTGGTTACATAGTACGTATCTGAACTACTTCTGGCAGGGTGGTTGTCAGGGAAGTCAAACAAATCAAATGAAACATCTACTGGGACAATCTCAGGGATTTCAATATCATCAAGTGCCTTCAGTGATTCAATTTCTTTTACTCGGCGAACAATTTCATGTAGGGGACTGCCTTCTGTTCGAGAAAGGTCAGCCATGGCCAAGTATCTGCGGATACGTGCAGCTTCAGCATCGGTGCGCTGTTCAAGCTCAGCACGGAGTTGTTTTTCTTCGCTTCGGTCAATGGTGATCTGCATAGGATGTTCATTAGTGTATGGAAAAGTGGGTAATTATACAAGAGAGGAAAAAGAAAACGGGCGACCCTAAAAAGAGTCGCCCGCACCCGATTGGGATTTAGAAAGCACGCGAAAGCGCAAGGCTGATGATGGCGCCATCTTCGTCATTTGACTGACTCGGATTGCCCTCATCAATGACCACGAAGCCCTTGGCCGAAATGCTGCCGACCACCTCGAAAATGAGACGGGACGACACACCAAGACTTAGGTGACCAACGGTGTCCTCCGACCACGTGTCAAAAGAGACGCCGGTGCTTGCATTGCCCGAGACGCTGCCAAAGAGCTCGTCGCTCCAGGCAACTTCACCCAAGAAGGTGTCGGTTTTAAAGCCGCCACGAACGATGTTGATATCGCCGGACACCGACCAATTGTTGGTGATCGTGTAGGTGACTTCGCCGCTCAGCTCGTATGCTTCCGGACCGGCCAACTCGTAAAACGCGAAGCTCGCGTCGTACGACCAGTTGTTGGAAAGTTCGTTAGCGTAGCCGACGCGCACATCCGTTTCATTGAATGCACGACGACCGGTTTGCGCGTGCCAGAAGTTGGCGTAGTAGTTGCCGCATGAGAGGGTATAGTCGAAGGTCCACGTTGAACCTTGGTAGAAATCCATACCCTGATTTGCGAACAGTCGGCCGCTGTCGTTGCTGACCGATGCGTTATTTTCGCACTGCTGTTCTTGCGCCATCGCCGGAGCTGCAAACGCAACTGCCGAAACGAGAGCTGTAGTTGCAAGGAACTTTTTCATGAAGGTTACTCTCTAAATTTGAAGACCGTAATAGACGGTCTCTTCACGTAGTTCTCTCTAACATAATATCACACTTATAAACTAATGTCAATATCTGGATACGGGGAACTATATACAAAGCTACCCTGATTTGGGATTGAGAAATAGAAAGGGCCGACGCACGAGCATCGACCCTTCCTGGATTTATCGTCTGTAACCCCAACGAACGAGGAGGTCCTTATGGAGTTGCCGTTTGCCCTCCGCAGAGAGCTCGTCGAAACCGTACCAAAGCCACCGGCAAAGCGTGCCGAGACATACCGGAATAGCCGGAAACACGGACGCGAAGATGAAGGCACCTTCTCGTCCATAAAGAACAGCTACTCCACAGAGCGCGAGCACCACCACAAGCACGGACGAGACGAGAATGACGCGCAGTCGGCGAGAGAGTTTGTCCTCCACCTGTTGCAGGCCAACGCACCCGAACCATGCGACCAGCATGACGACGACACTGGCGATATTGCACGCCACGAGAAACCCAGGGTTGATTGAAGACTCCAGCATGGGAGTTATATCCTTATTCAGCCTGTGCGGGGACTGGCCCGCACTCCGTATAAAATTATACTCATTTGATCTAATATGTCAAGGTCAACGAAGATGAAGATTACTAAAAAACCGAAGAAGAAATAACTTTTTTAGGTTAGGGTAGATAGGTATATAGTTCCCTGGATACGGTATGCAGGTGTCGTTTTGTGATACAATATGAGCAATACATTCATGGCAAAGAAAGCGGACAAAGAGGTAAAACCAAGCGCTCCTAAAGGGAGCGCGAAAGCATACGACGCTTCATCTATTACCGTCCTTGAAGGGCTTGATCCGGTACGTAAGCGTCCGGGTATGTACATCGGTACCACCGGTCCTGATGGTTTGCATCACTTGATTTGGGAGGTGTTTGATAACTCACGCGACGAAGCGATGGGTGGTTTTGCAAATGACATTGAGGTTGCGCTTTTGTCAGGCAACCGTATTCGTGTCGTTGATAACGGTCGTGGTATTCCGGTTGATAAGCATCCGCAAACTAAGGTGTCTGCACTTGAAACTATTATGACCACCCTTCATGCCGGAGGTAAATTCGGTGGTGAAGCATCAGGATACAAAGTGTCCGGAGGTCTGCACGGTGTGGGTGTGTCGGTAGTGAACGCGCTTTCCGTAAAGACTCGTGTGGAGGTGCACCGCGATGGTGAATCACATTTTCAGGAGTATAAGATTGGTAAACCAACCGCAGCAGTGAAGAAGATTGGTGCATCAAAGATGAAAGGTACCATCGTTACCTTTGAAGCAGATGCGACTATCTTTAATGAGGTTAAGTACGATTGGAATCGTATCGTGTCGCACCTTCGCCAGCAGGCATACTTGGTAAAAGGAACACGTATTGCCGTTATTGATGCTCGTGCACTTGAGGATGTTGCTGACACTGAAGCGTTTTATCTTCGTGAGCTTGGTCTTGAGGCGCCATCAATGACCTTCTACTTTGAAGGAGGACTTCGCTCACTCATTTCTTTCTATAACCAACATCAGACTCCGGTACACAAAAACATTTTCTATGTTGATGGAGAACGTGATGGGGTAATGGTTGAGGTGGGATTGCAGTATGTTGATGATATTTCTCCACGCTTGTCTGCCTTTGCAAACAATATCTACAACCCAGAGCACGGAACTCATGTTACCGGGTTTAAAACAGCACTGACCCGTACGCTTAACTCATACGGTCGTTCAAGCGGTATCTTGAAAGAATCAGAAGAAAACTTCACTGGAGATGACGTGCTTGAAGGTATTACCGCGGTGGTGTCCATCAAGATGCCTGAGATCCAGTTTGAAGGACAAACCAAAGGAAAGCTCGGATCAGTTGAAGCGCGTGGAGCGGTAGAAGCAGTGTTTGGAGAAGCACTCGCGTCATTCTTTGAAGAGAATCCTGATGATGGTCGTGCGATTGTAAACAAAGTATTGCTTGCACTTAAGGCACGAAAAGCAGCGAAAGCAGCTAAAGACTCAGTGCTTCGCAAGGGAGCACTTGAAGGTATGACCTTGCCGGGTAAACTTGCTGACTGTCAGAGCAAGAGCGCTGAGGAATCTGAATTGTTTATTGTGGAGGGAGACTCAGCGGGTGGTACGGCAAAGACCGGACGTGATCGTCGCACGCAAGCTATTCTTCCACTGCGTGGAAAGATTTTGAACATTGAACGTGCACGTCTTGATAAGATGCTTGCTTCAGAGCAGATCAAGAACCTCGTTATTGCACTTGGTACGGCTATTGGGGATGTGTTTGATATTGGAAAGCTTCGCTACCACAAAGTGATCATCGCAACCGACGCCGACGTTGACGGTGCTCACATTCGCACCCTGATTCTCACTTTGCTGTATCGTCACTTCCGTCCGCTTATTGATGCTGGGTACATTTACATCGCACAGCCACCGCTATACAAAATTAAGCGCGGCAAAGAGATCTACTACGCATACTCAGACGATGAGAAGTTTAAGATTGTAGGGAAAGAGGAAGTGTCAACTGAAGCTGCAGAAGAAGAGGTTGAAGAGGAGGAGGCAGAAGAGGAAACTAAGAATAAGAAAGCAACGCCAAAGAAGTTCTCTATTCAGCGATACAAAGGACTTGGAGAGATGAACGCATCTGAGCTATGGGAAACAACCATGGATCCAACTAAGCGTGTGCTTAAACGCGTGACGGTGGAAGACGCGGTAGATGCAGATCGTATCTTTGATGTATTGATGGGTACGGATGTTGCGTCTCGTAAGAGCTTCATTCAAAGCAACGCGAAGCTTGCGAATCTCGACGTGTAAAGAAAAACCCCGCAAACGCGGGGTTTTTCTTTGTATGGGTCTTAATTGTCTACATCAACAGATACTGACTTGTCGTTATTGCGCTCGTTGGTTTCTGCAATACGGTTTTGGTAGTCAACATCAATATCGATATCAAGTTCCTCTCCTTCTTCAGGGTTGGTGATACGGAGAGTGAAAAGTTGAGTACCGTTTGGATAGAGAAGACCTCCTACACCAATAGCATCATCTTCGTTTTCTACTTCAATCTTGATACGGAAGTCACTGACGGTGTTAGTACCAATGTTTTGTACGGTAAAGCGAACAGCAGCGTCGCGGTTGTTTGGTACATCGTTATCTTCAACAAAGGTTGAGCCACGCATGTATCCAGTGCGTACGTTTACAAGCGCAAGATCAGGAAGGCCGTAGAGCTGTGGGCCTGAATAAATAACACGAGGAGGCTGAGGAGTAAGAAGGGGACCACCGGTACGAGGAGTATCAGTTGTAACTTCCTCATCGTCAGTAGTATCGGTAGTTGGAGTCACTACAGGAGTTTCAGGAGTTGGTGTCTCAGTTTCTGTCGGTGTCTCGGTGTTAGTAGGTTGTTCATTTGAAAGAATCACGGCACCAGTAAGGCGAGAGAGTGCTTGAGGCACGTAACTTGCAGCATAAATAGCAAGAAACACACCTCCAAGAATGAGGGCAACAAAGCCAACAATCGCAAGACCGTTTATGGTTGCTTTTGCGGCTGATCCTTTTTCATCGTGTGCGGGTGCAGTCATAAAATGCAAAGTACCATGGAGCTATGTATTTGTCAATAGGCTTCGTATTCTCATGCTACACTCACGAATATGTCACATGACGCACACCCCGGAGGGTCTTTTCACGACATTCTCAACCGCAAGTTTTTGTTTGCGGGCGTGTTTACCATCATCTTCTTTCTCTCACTCTCCATTCTTTCGTGGTTTGGGTTTGCACCAAGCATAAGCACACGTACTGCAACGCTTCCACAAAATACACAGGGTGCAGTATCTGCAGTTGCTGAAGGGGAAGGCGAGCTTCCGGTGCGTATTGAGATTCCTAATATCGGAGTACAGGCAAATGTGGCTAATCCACAAAGCACCGATATTGCTGTGCTTGATCGTGCGCTCCTTGCTGGTGCTGTTCGCTATCCAAGTACCGCTAAACTTGGTGAGGAAGGGAATGTGCTTTTGTTTGGACACTCAAGCCATCTGCCGGTGGTTCATAACCAGGCATATAAAGCATTTAATGATATTCAGAACCTCAAGGCAGGAGAGCCTATTTACGTCATTGGTGAGACAAAGGTCTATACCTACGCCGTGGAGAACGTTGCTAGTGCAAGCGTTGATACGGGAGAAATTCCACTGGCACTCTCAGGGTCAAAACTTACCCTGGTTACCTGTGATAACTTCGGGACAAAGGCAGATAGATTCATTGTGACTGCGAAATTGGTGAATGTGGAGACGCTAAGAAACTAGGGACGCTCTTTAGGAGCACTTGACAGAAGTATTCAACCAGGCTATACTATATCCATCCTCTAACTCTAACTGCTTTAGAAAGGCAGGACGTAATGTCGAGGTCGTACATTCTTGCTGTTGTCGTTGGTTTCGGGCTTTTGCTCGGAGCTTGTGGCTCATCTACTTCAAACACCGCACGTTCTGTGCCGTCGGCAGCTCCTGTTGCTCAAGCAAGCAACCAGGTCGCCTTCGAGCGCACGGGCTCAATCGAAGTGCTTGCCGGCCCTGAAGGCGCCTGTACTCCAGGCACCTATTATCGGGAAGGCAATCGCATCATTGAATGCACTGGCAGTGTCCAGCGTGACGATCCTGATGGATCAGGCTGCTGGGTGAACGGAACAACGGGTGAGCGTCGCTGCCAAGCGGCGCGGGGGGATGGTCCGCCAACTCCTGGAACTAACGAATAACAGAAAGGCTCCCGATTTGCGTATGCAACCGGGAGCCTTGATGTTTGTAGGGCAGACTATTGACATATACTATTTTATGGTGTAATATTGTATATAACCACACCATGGATCATTTTGGATCTGGAAGCAATGGAGGGTGGAATGAACGTTAAGATACTAATTGTTTCGACTCTGATAGTAGGAGCTGTGATCGCTTCGTTTGCTTTTGCGCCCGAGATTGACCGCATCCTTTGTGGTGAGTCTTGTGCGATTGACGCGGCAGAAGATCAGAGCATTCCGCCGTGGGAGCGCCCCGGACATGTTCCGAGCACTCCTTCGCAATCAGAAGAAGCACCACCAGCTGTCTCGCAAGAGTTGGCTGGTGACACTCAATCTGTGGAAACAACGAGCACCGATCCTGTTGGTGGTGTTGATCCTTGGGGAGTTTCGTATGACGAGCTTGCGACGGTTCCTGCTGAAGGGCCGCGGACAACATGCGCCTTCGTGCATCTTGTGCGAGGCGTCAGACGCGATACCCCAATTGAAATACGAGATGCTTTTGTTTCTCGTGTTCTAACAAGGATCTGTACGCCCCCTCCTAGCGAGCGGTCGTTTCCTGAAGGTGTTATTTGCGAACCGTCTCTTCAACGAGACGACGGCACCTTTTATGGGCGAGACTTCTGCTACACCGCAAGGCGTTGGAGAAGCTAGTTCAGAAACAGAAAAAGACCCCCGGCACACTGCTTGGGGGTCTTACTATATAACTTGACAAAGGATACTGAGCGTGCTAGACTGTTTTGGTCTGTGGTTTCTCCATAGGCAGGCGAGGGAACCCCTCTTTTATTTATTTTTATTCACACTATGACTATTCAAAACAACACTGCTGCAGCCAAAGCACTACTTGTAGTGGTTTTTGCAGTTGCTTCTTTCGTTTCTGCTTCAGTCATCGCGCCTTCTGTTGCATTTGCAGATTGTCCGTATGGACAGTTTTGTGATCAATATGCAGTTACGTATGACGACTCAAGCGATTGGACTTGGGAGCCAGATCAGGTGACGTATAACACGTACGATACCTACAATCCGAACGATTGGTATTGGGAGCCAGATCAAGTAACCTACAACACCTACGATGTGTATGAGCCAGTTGCTCAATCATACGAACTTCCATTCAGCTATGAGCTTCCATACTCATACGAACTTCCGTCACAGACGTACAGTTCATATGGTTGTGGTTATTCTTGTGGTTCTACGCCTACCTACTACTCAAATATCAGCTACGCATATCCGTCATATAGCTACCCAAGCTATAACAACTCTGGATACTCATACGACTATGTCTATGAATCTGCATACGACTACGAAGTAATTCGTGATCGTGATCATGATGACAGCGATCTTGAGTGTGAAATCGACGCTTCTGATACTTCAGTAGAAGAAGGCGATCGCATCACTCTTGAATGGGATACTCGTGATGCTGACTACGCATCTATCAACCAGGGCATTGGCCGTGTTGATGAAGATGGTGGTACTGAACGTGTAACCATCGATGATAATGATGATGTTACCTTCCGTCTCACCGTTCGTAACGATGATGATGAGGAAACCTGTTCTGTTACCGTTCGCGTAGATGAGGACGAAGAGAATGACTTCTCAAGCGTTACCTTCTATGGGGAGCCAACAAACAATCCTCCAACCGTATATCTTTCAAGCCTTCCATACACTGGTCTTGAAGATATCGCTCCTGAAACATACGCCTACATTCTTCTTCTCCTTTCTGGAGCTGGAGCACTAGGATACACGTTTGTTATGAAGGGAGGTCTTGCAGCGTTTGCGTTTGCAGTACCATCTGCAACCTTCCGCTCAGAAGACGAGGCAGTTGAAGAAGCAGACGTTGCTCCTGAAGCAGTAGATGCATTCATCAACGCACTTCTTCGTAACGATCAGGATGCCGTAGTTGACGCGCTTCGTGACGCTGCGGTTGCAGGTCAGGGTGTTGAGGAATTCCTCGACGAAGTACGTGCAGCTAATACTGATGAAGCACTTGCATCACGTCTTGATGTGGCAGCTGCGGCTGCAGCGAAGACTGGTATTCGCGGTGCCAAAGAAGCTCTTATCGCCTAAGCGGTAATACCAAAAACACCCTCGCAATTGTGCGAGGGTGTTTTTGTATATGCGATACTATATACACATGGAAACCGCACTCTTCTATATCGCACTCTTTCTCTGGAGCTTGTATGCAACCCACTGGTTCATATTCTCGTACCTTCCTAAGAAGACGAAGAAGAAAGTAGAGGATGCCCCTGCAAAGAAAAAGCACACCGCAGATCACGCGCGTCCGCAACATTCAGCACACGATGGATTTCGTGCCTACGCTCGTAACGGAGAACTTACCGTAGACGATATTGTGAAGGCTCTCTCACGTGAAGAAGTTTAAGCGCGATCTTTGATTTCCTTTTGGATACGATCGGTAAACGTCTGTAGGTCCATAGCACCAAGTGCACCTGCGTCACGACTTTCAACTGACAATTGTTTTTGATCCAGTTCCTTGTCTCCAAGTACTAGTAGGTATGGAATCTTTTCACCTTTAGCATTTCGAATCTTCTTTCCTAGGGATTCGTTTGCTTCGTCGATGTCTATACGAACATCAAGAGCGCTAAGTGCTTCTGTCACTTCCTTTGCATACGGCACATGCTTTTCAGAGATAGGAAGTACGCGTACTTGTACTGGTGAAAGCCAAACAGGAAAAGCACCAGCAGTATGTTCAATGAGAATTGAGAGGAAGCGCTCAAGTGATCCCATGATTGCTGCGTGAATCATAACAATACGTTCTTTTTCTCCCGCTTCATTTATGCAGGTGAGATCAAAACGATCTGGTTGAAGCATGTCGAGCTGAATAGTTGCAACCTGCCACTGACGACCTAGTGAGTCATAGGCCATAAAGTCGAGCTTGGGACCGTAAAAGGCTGCTTCACCGGTTCCTTCCATTGCGTCAATACCCTTATCTGCAATTATTTCCTTCAGCATGCCCACAGTCTTTTCCCATGTTTCTGGAGTGCCCAGATACTTCTCCATGTTTTCTGGATCGTGTGTAGATAGACGCACTTTTAGATCAAACCCAAAGGCAGGGTAGAACGAATGAATAATGTCCCATACCTTAAGGAACTCGCTCTTTACATCCTGCATACGACAGAACACGTGAGCATCGTCCTGCCAGAAGGCACGAACTCGTGAGAGGCCAGAAAGTTCACCGCTTTGTTCGTCGCGATAGCATGTTGTGGTGTTTGCATAGCGCTGAGGGAGTTCACGGTAGCTCCACTGTTTGCGTGCATAAATCTGAGTGTGGTGCGGACAGTTCATGGGCTTCATTGCAAACTCGTGCCCTTCACGCGTGGTGATTCTAAACAACTCATCTTTGAACTTATCCCAGTGTCCAGAGGTTTCGTACAGTTCCTTCTTTGTTATGTGAGGTATTTCAACTTTCTCGTATCCTCGTGGCTTACGTAGTTCCCACACAAAATCATCGAGAAGATTACGCACGAGCGTTCCTTTTGGAGTAAACAAGGGGAGTCCTGCTCCAACAAGATCGGAGAATACAAACAAATCAAGTTCACGTCCGAGCTTTTTATGATCACGTTTTTTGGCCTCCTCTCGTTGTGTCTTGTAGGCGTCTAGTTCTTCTTTGGTATCAAAGGCAAGCCCATAGATACGAGTGAGCATGGTGTTCTTTTCGTCTCCACGCCAATATGCGCCGGCAATGCGCTCCAAACAAAATGAATCAGGAGCGATGTCTTGAGCAGGGTTGTCACTGTGACCTCCACGACACAGGTCGCTATAATTTCCTGAAGTATAGAATGTTACGTTCTGCCCATCCTTGGTGAACTCGTCGATAAGTTCTTGCTTGTAAGGGTTGTCAGGGTATTCATTCTTTGCACCCTCTGCGTCCTTCTCGCTTCGTGAGAAGCCTGACCAGGTCGGCAAAATATCGCGCATGGTGTCTTCGATGCGTGTCAAATCTTCCTCGGTTGGTTTTCGTGTAGGGAACTCAAAGTCAAAGTAAAAGCCGTTGTCTATAGCAGGTCCAATAGTGCGCTTTGCATCTGGATAGAGCTCAAGAACGCTGGCGGCGAGTAGGTGAGCGAGTGTGTGTCGTTTGTATTCGAGCTCTTTGGATGGATCCTTGTGCATATTGGTCTATTATAGTTAACGTTTGTTAAATAAAACTACCCCGCCTGGGCGGGGTAGTTTTTGTAACAATCGACTACACCGCCAGAGGCGCTATGAAGTAGTAGTCGTTGTGGTGGTGCGATGCATATGTCTGAGTATAAACCGATGCCGCATCTTGTCAAAATCGATAGGGTGCACTGCTTTAAAGCGCTTTCAATTTTTCAATAGCAAGCGACAGTTCATCATTTCGCTTTGAAACGGTCGCTTTAATAAGAACACAGTTACCAGCTACCACCTGCTCAGCATGCTCTTTATAAAGCTTAGGAAACACGACTGCCTCCATATCTCCTGTCTTGTCCGATAACTGCACAAACGCCATCTTCTCGCCCTTCTTGGTCAGAATGATACGCACATCAGTGATGAGTACGGGCACAATCACCGTGATGCCAGCAATAGGTTCTGTGCGAATCTTTCCGAGTGAGATACCAGCCTTCGATACGGTAGCTGCATACGCGTCCAAAGGATGTCCTGAGACATAAATACCAAGCAGCTCGTGTTCAAATCGCAGCTTCTCAATAAGGGGAAGCGTCTTGGTTGCAGCAGGCAGTGAGAGCTTGGGAACCGTCACTGCAAAGAGCGTGTCTTGAGAAGTTTGTGCGGTAGCGTCTTTGTGGAAGGTAAGTAGCAGATCAAGATTCTCAAGCAGACGCATACGTCCTTCTTCTTCAGGAACAAATCGATCAAGGGCACCACACTTGATAAGTGCTTCCAGGGATTTTTTGTTTAGGTTTCGTGAACCGACTCGAGAAAGAAATTCAGATAGATCAGCAAAAGGACCGTTTGCTTCTCGCTCATGCATGATTGCTTCTGCAATCCCTTCGCCGAAGTTCTTGATAGAGGAAAGACCAAAGCGAATAGCTTCTTTTTGTTCACCCACAACAGTAAAGGTTGATTCGCTTTCGTTGACATCCGGTGGAAGCACAGGAATACGCAACCGCTCACACTCTGCAACCAAAATGGCAATCTTCTCAGTGTCTCCGGCGTCAGCAGACAAAAGTGCGGCCATATAGTCGACGGGGTAATGCGCCTTCATGTATCCCGTTTGGTACGCTACTTTTCCGTAGCTTGCTGCGTGTGCTTTGTTAAATCCGTACGCGGCGAACGGTTCGATAAGCTTCCACAACATTTCTGCAGTATCTTTGGAGAGCTTTCCTTTTTCGATAAATCCTTTGATGAGTTTTTCTTTCTGGGCCTCCATCTCTTCAGGAATCTTCTTACCCATCGCCTTACGCAAGGTGTCAGCCTCAAGCCATGAATAGCCACCAAGGGTAATAGCGGTCAAAAGCACGTCGTCTTGGTATACCAGAAGACCATATGAGGCACCGAGATACTCTTTCATGCGTTCATCAAGGAAGCGTACGAGTTTAGGGTTTCGTTTACGCTCAATATATTGCGGAATGGTTTCCATCGGTCCTGGACGATACAACGCCACCATAGCGTTGATGTCGTGAATAGTGGTGGGACGCAGTTCCTTGAGGTGGCGTGTCATACCAGACCCGTTGAGCTGGAACAGTCCTTCAGTGTCACCACGGGCAAGCATGGCAAAGGTCTCAGGGTCGTCTAGCGGAATGTTTTCAATATCAATAATGACGCCATGGTTCTTCTGTACGCGAAGCACTGCATCAGCAAGCACTGCCAGGTTTTTAATACCAAGAAAGTCGAACTTCAACAGACCCGCTTCCTCAATAGAATGCATGTCGTACTGGGTAATCAGTTTGCCGGTCTTAGGGTCAGTCTGAAGGGAAGTCCACTCGGTGAGTGGTGTTGGAGAAATCACCACGCCCGCAGCGTGCACACCGGTGTGTCTAGCACATCCTTCAATACGTTTTGCAAGATCAATGATTTCTTTCACGTCATCATCTTCGCCATACATTGTTTTCAAATCCTCTTCCATCTCCATCGCGCGCTCAATGGTCATAGGGAAACCTTGTGAGCCAAGAGGGATGAGTTTTGCGATACGATCTCCTGTTGCGTATGAGTGGCCAAGTGCACGAGCAACGTCACGAACAGCAGCGCGTGCAAGCATGGTTCCGAATGTTCCAATCTGCGCCACATGATCAGCGCCATATTTCTCACGAGCATACGCAATCACCTCGTCACGACGGTTATCGGCGAAGTCCATATCAATATCGGGAGCTTTAGGACGCTCGGGGTTCAAGAAGCGTTCAAATGGCAGTTTATAAAACAGAGGGTCAACGTTCGTGACGCCGTTAAGATATGACACCAAGGACCCTGCTGCAGATCCACGAGTGGTTGCCAGAATACCGGCAGACTTTGCAAACGAGAGTAGGTCGGACACCACCAAGAAGTATGGTGCAAACCCTTTATCAATAATCACGGCAAGCTCGTATTCGATGCGTTCTCGTATTTCAGGTGTCTCAGTAAGTCCACGCATGGTAATGCCTGCGTATGTGCGCTCACGCAGCACTTCAGGATGTGTTTTTCCTTCAGGAAGTTTGAAGTCAGGGAACACCCACGAGCCAAGTGAAAGTTCAACGGTGCAGCGCTCAGCAATCTTTCCGCTCTCACTAACTGCCTCAGGAATATGGGCAAACCACTCTTCCATTTGCTTTGAAGAAACAAACGAGAAATCTTCTTCTTCGTTGTATCCGCGCTCTCCTTGTTGAATACGACGAAGCACCGAACAGGCAGCCGCGTCTTCGCTTTCAAGGTAGTACACGTCATGTTGTGCAACGAGCGGTACATTATTTTTCTTGCCAAGCTCAATAAGCGCTTGCATACGCTCTTGGTGTCCTTGCACGCTTGGGTGGTGTGATATTTCAAGATACACATTATCTTTTCCAAACACCGCCACATGATCTAGCAGGGCAAGCGCTGCACTGTGCGCGTCTCCCGCCTTAATAAACTTCACCACATCCCCTGAAAAAGAAGGAATAATCGCAATTAATCCTTCGTGATGTTTTTGAAGCAGTTCTCGATCAAGGCGCGGTCTTTCATGAAATCCTTCAGTAAAAGATTTGGTAACTAACACCAACAGGTTTTTATACCCCGTAAGGTTTTCAGCAAGTAAGACAATGCGAGACCTTTTTTCATCACGTTCACGATCAAAGCGAGATCCGGCAGCTAAGTACGCATCAACACCAATAATAGGTTTGATCCCTGCCTTTTTTGCGGCTTTATAAAACTCAACGGCCCCATGTAAGTTCCCTGCGTCAGTCAACGCAAGCGCCTCCATATCAAAGGCTTTAGCTTTTTTGACCAATTCACCGATCTTGGGGAGCGCCTGCAAGAAGGAGTAGTGGCTGTGGGTGTGTAGATGCACGAAGCTCATGTGCACAGAATACCAAAGTAGTTGTTAGTTGCCGAAGAATCGCTTCGTGTTATAACAATGAGCGGAGTATTGTCTCCATGTACCTACTACGTCAAGGAAGCTACGGATGAAGACGTTTGCGGAACTTCGCAAAAATAAAGAAGCGGGCGTTATGGCTCGCAAATACAACGCGAAGAAAAAGAAGGGTAACAACCTTCCGTATTTCGCTCTCTTGAAACTGTTTCTCGATGAATCAAAGTCGATGAACGAGATCGCTGAGGCTGAAGGCGTTGGCGAGACGGTTATGCGCGAGCGGTACCGCGAGTTCTTTGCTCCGGTTATTGATCCTGAGCATGAACGTGCTCGGCATCAGTACCTGGCGGCGGCTCGCAAAAGCCGCACGCCAAAAAAAGAACGCCAGCTGTCGAAACTTAACGGCAGCTCGCACTTTTCTGAAGCGTAACTGGGCCGTATGGCTCAACCGCACCTCAATATGGGGTGCGGTTTTTTTGATATGCTCAATATATGCGTACGATCATTGGAGTGGATGAAGCAGGGAGAGGGCCACTTGCTGGTCCTGTTGTTGTGGGGGTGGTTGCGGCACCTGAGGAATTTGATTTTTTCAGTGTGTTCCCGAAACTCAATGATTCAAAGAAGCTTTCTGAAAAGCGTCGTGAAGAGATATTTGAAACTCTATGTCAGTTACAAAAAGAAGGAATCATCCAGTTTTGTGTTAAATCAGTAGACGCAGCAACCATTGATCGCTCGGGGATAAGTCCGGCGGTGCGCTCATGTGTAGGTGCGGGAGTGAAAGCGCTTGCCAAAGACACGTCAGTCAAAGTATTTCTTGATGGACTGCTCAAGGCGCCTGATGAGTATGAACAGGAAACGGTCGAAGGGGGTGACGCAACTATTCCGGTCATTATGCTTGCGTCAGTTGCGGCCAAAGTGTCTCGCGATCGACTAATGAAGCAGTTGGCGGCGACCTATCCGCAGTATGGCTTTGAAAAGCATAAAGGATATGGAACCCGTGCTCACTACGAGATGATCAAAATGCACGGTCCGTGTGCAATCCACCGTCGTTCCTTTTTGCATCTGTAATTATTTAGCGACGGGTGTATAGTAGCTGCTTCGGGCTTTTTGGGAGGAAACAGTGCCTGACAATACAAAGAAAAAAGTAAGTGTAGCTACGCAGCTACAACAACTGAAACTCTCAGCCTGTGCCAACTGTCATGAGGCAGCTGCGGTGCAGGAGGGAGATGACGGGGTACTGGTGTTTTGTGCGGTGACAGCCGGATTTAAAGATGTAAGTCCATGGCTGCACGCTGCAGAAGCTCGCCGGTGTCCTGGTAAGGAGCTCAGACAGCTTTTTTTGTCTGCCCCTGAAATCTATGCCCGCAAATAAGGGTACTACCGCCTTCGTATGAGGGCGGTATTTTCTTTTTTAGGGCCTATATGGTATGGTTGCCTGCATGTCAGTACGAATGCGTCACACCAGTTCCCATACGAAAAACCGCCGAAGCCACCACGCTTTGAAGAACCGCGTTATCGTAAAGGATAAAGAAAGTGGAGCTCTTCGCCTCCCACACCGTCTTGATGAGACTACCGGTATGTACCGCGGCAAGCTTATTGCAACCCCAAAGGTAACCGCAGTGCCTACAGCCAAGAAAGTTAAGGCAAAGAAAAAGGAAGAGGAGGTAAAAGAAGAGAAGGCGGGCGAATAACCCAAATTCACACGTAATGCACAGACACCCGCACACCCTGCGGGTGTCGTGCTATATTTTCTATAGCTCTTTATATATGGCAAACCGTCACCTCGCCCGATCAGTAGTTTTGCAAACACTCTTTGAGTGGGACACCATGCAGGTACCTGCAACTGATACTGCTCCTATTCTTGAACGAAATGCACAGGAGTTCGGAGGCAATGATACGGATAGGCCATTTATGGAACAACTCCTTGCGGGTGTTCTTGCAAAGCATTCTGATCTTGATTTGATTATCGCTAAAGCCGCTCCCGATTGGCCACTTGAGCGTATTGCTCCTATTGATCGCAACATCCTTCGTATTGGACTCTACGAACTCTTGTTTGCTGATCGTGGACAAGTTCCTCCAAAGGTAGCTATTAACGAAGCTATTGAACTAGCAAAGGTATTCGGCGGGGAATCATCAGGTCGTTTTGTAAACGGTGTGCTTGGTGCTGTCTACAAAGAAATTGGAGAGCCTGGAAAAGACGAGCAGGGAAAGAAGGCGGCGAAGAAAGTGAAATATGAAGATATGGCCGTGGAGCATCTTGGTGGTGCGGTGATCTACGCAAAGCACGAAGGTCAGTACTTCCTCGCGCTCGTGCATGATGTGTTCGGACACTGGACGCTTTCAAAAGGAAAGATTGCTGATACACCAGAAACAGCAGGAGAATCAATTGAAGAAGGCACCATGCGTAAGATCAAGAATGAAATTGGCATCAACATCACCCTTGAAGAAAAAGTCGGAGAGAATGAGTACGTTGCGTCTCATCCAGAGAAAGGAAAGTATCGAAAACACGTTACCTACTTCCTGGCAAACGCTCAGTATGAGCCGCTAGCTCTTCAGCCAGGTAAAGGAGGGTTAGATGATGCGAAGTGGTTTCGTCTTACTGACATCCTCTCACTTAACTTCTATGACGATATGCTTCCTATCATCACTGCAGCTGTTCAAAAGCTCCTTGATAAGGCGGCAGAGGGGAAATAGGGTGGGGTCTTGGTTTTTTCTGTAATTTCTATAAGCTTATATCCAATGGACTTTCCAGCACGTGCCAAGAAGCTTGGGCTCACCTTTTCAAACCTCGAACTCCTCGAGGAGGCTTTTACGCACCGCTCATATTTGAATGAACATAAAAGTGCCAAGGCACACAATGAGCGCCTAGAGTTTCTGGGAGACGCAGTTCTTGAACTTTCAGCAACCCAGTTTCTTTTTAACCGGTTTCCCCAAAACCCTGAAGGAGATTTGACCGCGTATCGTGCAGCGCTGGTGAATACCTATTCACTTGCAGAAACAGCAGAGGTGCTTGGTATTAACGATATGCTACTTCTTTCTCGTGGAGAGGCACGTGACAAAGGTCGTGCTCGTCAGATTATTCTCGCAAATGCGTTTGAAGCTCTTGTTGGCGCACTCTATCTTGATCAAGGATTTGAAGCGGCCGATACGTTTTTGAATAAACATCTCTATCCAAAGATCGATGCAATTCTAGAGAAGCGTGCATACCAAGACGCAAAGAGTCGTTTCCAGGAACTTGCACAAGAGAAGCGTGGTATCACACCAACGTATAAAACAATTTCAGAAGAAGGGCCTGATCATGACCGTGTATTTACGGTAGGGGTATTTCTTAAGGAAGAAGAGATAGCAAAGGGTACGGGTAAATCAAAACAAGAAGCAGAACAGTCAGCAGCACAGGCAGGACTTGATAAGACGGGGTGGTAGTTAATACGGTATAATCTACCTAATGTTAAAGCGACTCGAGATAGTCGGGTTCAAATCCTTTGCGCGTAAGACCGCGCTTGAGTTTTCTGCTGCCGCAACCGCAATTGTAGGTCCAAACGGTTCAGGTAAATCAAACGTAGCTGAAGCGTTTCGCTTTGCGCTTGGAGAACAGTCCATGAAGAGTATGCGCGGAAAGCGCAGTGAAGACCTTATCTTCGCAGGTTCGCATGAGAGCGCCAGACAAAACCGTGCGGCCGTAACCATTACGTTTGATAACAGCAAGAAGATATTTCCGAAGCTTGAGTATGAAGAGGTATCTATTGAGCGTGCGGTATTTCGTGATGGCTCTAGTGAATATTCGGTAAACGGTTCACGGGTACGCTTGCGTGATATTCAGGAATTACTTGCAAGCGCAAACATTGGTGAGACAGGTCACCACATCATTTCTCAAGGAGAGGCTGATCGTATTCTCTCAGCACATCCACGTGAACGTCGTGCCATGCTTGAGGACGCGCTGGGTTTGAAAGTGTATGAGTTTAAAAAACAAGAAGCGATACGCAAGCTTGATAAGACGCGAGAGAATGTACGTGAGGTAGAGAGTCTTCGTCGCGAACTTGCACCGCATTTGAAGTTCTTGCAAAAACAAGTAGAGAAGCTTGAGCGAGCAGAAGAATTGATCCGTTCACTTGCTGAAGCTGCACGAGAATATTTTGGTATTGAAGAGTTGTACCTTGATGTTGAAGAAGCAAAAGCACAAACTCATAAACGAGATACTACAGAGCGTCTTGCTGTTGCAGAGCGTGAGCTTGGGGTATACGAGAAAGAGACAGGAAGTGAAAGTGAGGGAATGAAGCGTATTGAAGCAGTGCGTGTTGCAGAACGTGAGCTTGATCGTGTAACTGCAGAGAAGTCAGATCTTGCGCGTGAAGTGGGGCGCATCGAGGGAGCATTGGCTGAAGCAAAACGTCGCAGCGTGGCGCTTGCTCGTGAACCGTATGTGCGTATTCCAAAAGAAGACCTCCACACATTCAGAGATGAGGTGGAGAAGCAGGTGCGTATTGATGATAATGCAGATGCGTCAGCTCTGTTGGCGGTAGTCCGCTCACTTCGAAACGTGGTCAAAGCATTCTTTGAACGCTTTGCTATGCCAAGCGATGATTATTTGGCAGAGGAGGAACAAACGGTGTTTCGTCTTGAAGCAGAAAAAGAATCCTTTGCACAAAAGGACAAAGCACTTGAGGAGCGTATTGATAGTGCGCGTCGTGCACTTGCAAAAGCACGTGATGCTCGCATGGCACATGAAGAAACTGGTCGTGAGACGCAGCATCGTATTCTTGAGCTTGCTGAAACTCGAGCACGTGAAGAATCTACTCTTGCTCATGCTGAAGCAAGAATTAAAGAGCTTGCATACTTGCGAGAAGATCTTGAGCGTGAGCGCGCGGAAGTACTTGCGCTTGCAGGTGCTGCCGCCTTTTCATATGAAAAACTAACAACACTTCCTGAGGAAGATCGTAAGGTGCAGGAAGATCGCAAGAAGGCGATGGAGCGTCTGAAGATTCGCATTGAAGAGGCGGGAGGCACCGGAGAGGAGGTGCGTACTGAGTTTAATGAAACGAAGGCGCGTGAAGAATTTCTTGCCCGAGAAATTATGGATCTTACGCACTCAGCAGAAGGGTTGGAACAATTAATTTCCGATCTTGATGTTGAGCTTGCAAAGTCATTTGCTGAAGGACTTGCAAAAGTAAACGAATCCTTCCGTGAGTTTTTCACCCTCATGTTTGGTGGCGGTGGCGCAAAGCTGGTGCTTGAAGAAATTGAAGCTGACGAGGAAGAAGATGAAGAGGCTGCACCTGAAGTTGAAAAACGTGAGGTTCGTCCGGGTCTTGATATTGTGGTGAATCTTCCAAAGAAAAAACTACAATCACTGATGCAGCTTTCAGGAGGGGAGCGCGCACTTACCTCTATTGCACTTATCTTTGCGATGAGTCAGGTAAATCCTCCACCATTTCTTATTCTTGATGAAACGGATGCAGCACTTGATGAGGCTAATAGCAGACGCTATGGCGATATGATTGAATCGCTCGCAAAGAAATCACAGTTGATTGTGATTACCCATAACCGCGAGACCATGAGTCGTGCCGGTATTTTGTACGGGGTAACTATGGGAAGTGATGGTATTTCAAAACTCCTATCCGTGAAGTTTGAAGAAGCAAGCGCGGTGGCAAAATAATGGAGGTGGGTAGCTCGGTTTGGTATACTACCAATCTATGCAAGCAACAAATCTAGAAGGAACAAAAGTACCTGAGGTGGTCTTTAAGACCCGGGTACGAGACGAATCTGTCGGGGGAGATAACCCCTTCCGCTGGCAGGATCTCTCAAGCAGTGAACTCTTTGGTGGAAAGAAGGTGGTGCTGTTTGCGCTTCCAGGCGCATTCACGCCAACCTGTTCTTCAACCCACGCTCCAGGATATGAAGCTAAGTACGAAGAGTTCAAAGCGCTTGGCGTAGACAGTGTTATCTGTCTTTCAGTGAACGATGCGTTCACGATGTATCAGTGGGGAAAGAATCTGAATGTGTCTAAGGTATTCATGCTTCCTGATGGAAATGCAGAATTTACCAAAGCGATTGGTGCTCTTGTGAAGAAAGAGAACCTCGGATTTGGTGATCGTTCTTGGAGATACTCATTGTATGTAGAGGACGGAACCATTAAGAAAGCATTTATCGAAGAAGGGTTCTCCGATAACTGTCCAACCGATCCATTTGAAGTTTCAGACGCAGACACCATGCTTGCGTACTTGAAAGAGAAGGGAGCGTAAGAAGATAAAAGGGAAACCGCCGTCATAGTGACGGCGGTTTTTTCAATACCATTCTTTCCATGGCTTGGCAGTTACTGCATCAAGTGCCGCCGGGTCATCATCAAGCAGTGCCTTCTCGTATGCTTCGATGAAACGATCGCCGGCAATATTGTCACGATTGCGTAGCCTGCCGATTGCGGCAAACATACGATTGTCGTTGTATTCAAACGAATGGAATACCTCAACATCATGCGCGTCGTGCACTGCGTACCCCCATCCAGACTCAACAATGGTCCAAGGAAGCGGGTGCTTCTCAAGTTTTTCGTCTATTAAACCCAAAAGAATAGAGCATCTTTTCTGCAGGAACTGTTTTTTGGTCGTTGGCATGTGAGCCTCCTTCTGTCCTTGAGTATATCCTGAATGTGCTAGCATGGGGCAATGGAAAAACGAAACGGCGGGTGTCATTGTGGTGCGGTTCGCTATAGCGTAGACCTTGATCTAACTAAGCCAGTGATCGAATGTAATTGTTCTCATTGCCAGGCAAAGGGCGTGCTCCTTTCCTTTGTGCCTGCTGCAGCATTTTCTCTGGAGAAAGGGGAAGATCAGCTAACGGAGTATCGATTTAATAAGAAACAAATTGCACATCCGTTTTGTAAAACCTGTGGAGTGCAGTCCTTTGGAAAAGGAGAAGGGCCAGATGGTGTAATGGTTGCGGTGAATGTGCGTTCACTTGATGACATTGATCTTGCAACGCTTACCCGCCAAGCGGTTAATGGAAAAGAGTACTAGCTATGGCAGCGTTTGAACACTTCACGCATCATGTTACGAAAGCAGCGCAGTTGTTGGGTATTAGTGAAGAGCAACAAGAAGCATTCCTTAAACCAAACAAGGTATTAAAGGCGCAACTATCCATCGGTATGGACTCAGGAGAGACACAAACCTTTCCTGCATATCGCGTGCAGTTTAATAACGCACGAGGGCCATACAAAGGAGGCATACGATTTCATCTAGGTGCTGATGAAGATGAAGTGTCAGCACTTGCTGCCATGATGGCAATTAAGTGTGCGGTGGTTGATATTCCCTTTGGGGGCGCTAAAGGAGGTGTGCACGTAGACGCAAAGACGCTCTCAAAGAATGAGCTACATGCACTTGCGCGTGCGTATGTCCGGGCTTTCCATGAAGATTTGGGTGAGGATATGGATGTTCCTGCGCCAGACATGTACACCAACGCAGAGATTATGGCGGTGATGCTTGATGAGTACGAAAAGATCACCGGGAAGAAATCTCCCGCGATGATCACGGGCAAGCCGCTTGATAAAGGAGGAATTGTTGGACGAGATACTGCAACAGCAGATGGGGCCATTGCGGTGCTTTCTGCGCTTCTTTCAGATCAGCATCGATCAGCAGAAGGTCTTCGTGTATCGGTACAGGGAGCGGGGAATGCAGGCGCACAAGCAGCAAAACTGCTAGAGGGTATGAGCATGAGTGTGGTCGCCCTTTCAGACAGCAAAGGAACAATATATGACCCTGAAGGACTTGATGTACATGCTGTGTTGCAAGCAAAAGAGACGCATGGATCAGTAAGTAACGCAGATGGCGTTGCTATGGATATTGATGCCGTACTTTCTATTCCTTGTGACATTCTCGTACCTGCAGCGCTTGAAGAGCAGGTACGGTTGGATAATGTTGGGGCAGTGAAAGCAGATGTAATACTTGAAGTTGCCAATGGTCCAACAACGCCTGAGGCAGATGATGAGCTTGCTAGACGTGGGGTTGCGGTTGTTCCTGATGTGCTTGCAAACGCAGGGGGTGTGACTGTGTCCTATTTTGAATGGTTACAAAACAAAAGTGGCGAGACATGGACCCGCGAACAAGTTGCTGCCAGACTTGAGGAGACTATGAAGGACGCATACCGGGACGTTGCTGACTTTGCGCTTGATCGAGGGGTGACCTTACGGGAAGC
>JACCDV010306968.1_pt1 | contig 22057 bp, 20 predicted proteins | sample 7446131 | NCBI WGS metagenome assembly JACCDV01 (sample SAMN15323448, study PRJNA562643) | freshwater metagenome | isolation source: river surface water | place: USA:Blue River Watershed | collected 2017-08-17
AGGCCAGCACAATGCCCGCGGCCAAAATGCCCACACCGTTCATCGCACCGCCAAACAGGCTGCCAATCAATGGCATCTGACCCAGAGTGGATTGCAAGGCAGGCTGTCCGTACTCTGCGAACAAGGGCGCGAAAATGAACAAACCAAACATGCCGTAAATGATGGAAGGCACAGCGGCCAGCAATTCGATGGCGGTGCCCAGGGGTCGGCGCAAAGCCGTGGGACAAGTTTCGGTCAGGAACAAAGCGATGCCAAACGACAGGGGCACAGCAATGACCAAGGCAATGACTGCGCTGACCAAGGTTCCGAAGATGGCGATCGCCGCGCCGAACTCGTCATTGACGATGTCCCACTCGACACGCCAGATGAACTGGAAACCAAACTTGGCCAAGGCCGGCCAGGCATTGATCAACAAAGAAATGATGATGCCCAGCAGGGCAAACAAGACCAGCAAGGAGAACCCCAGGGTGATCTTGTGGAAGAAAAAATCCTGGATGCGTTGACGCTTGACGACGGACAGCATGTTGTGATCGGGCGCTTGGCTGGCCTGTTCGATCGAGCCCATAGTTATTCCTTGTGACAACTGCATAGCGAGTACAACTACTTTGAACAAAGACCTCTCACCCGGATGGGAGAGAGGCCTGCAAGCCCGCCAACGCGGGCTTTCGACACGTTTTACTTGATCTCGGACCAGACTTTGGCGCGAATCTGGCTGGTCAGGGCATCAGGCAGTGGCACATAGTCCAAATCCGAAGCCAGTTTCTTGCCATTCTTGAAAGCCCAATCAAAGAACTTCAGGACTTCGTCCGAGGCAGCTTTGTCGGCTGGCTTCTTGTACATCAAGATGAACGATGCGGTGCTGATGGGCCAGCTGTCGTTGCCTTTGGCATTCACCATCGACACGCCCATGCCTGGCACGCTGAACCAGTCGGCACCGGCAGCTGCAGCGGCAAATGTCAGATCGTCGGGGCTGACGTACTTGCCAGCGGCGTTTTGCAACTGGAGGAAGGTCATGTTGTTTTTCTTGACGTAGGCGTATTCCACATAACCCACAGCGCCTTTGACGCGGTTCACGTTGGCGGCGACGCCTTCGTTGCCCTTGCCACCCACAGAAGAGTCCGCAGGCCACTTGACGGCAGCACCCTTGCCCACTTTGTCGGCCCAGTCTTTGCTGACAGCGCTCAGGTAATCGGTGAAGTTGAAGGTCGTGCCCGAGCCGTCAGCGCGGTGCACCACGGTGATGGCCTGGTCAGGCAGTTTTTTGCCCGGATTGAGTGCGGCCAGTTTGGCATCGTTCCACTTGGCAATGGTGCCCATGTAAACCTCGGCCAACACGGGACCGGTGATGCGCAGCTCACCGGGCTTGAACCCCTCCAGGTTCACCACAGGCACCGTGCCACCCACGATGGCGGGGAACTGCACCATGCCGTCTTTGTCGAGGTCTTCACCTTTGACCGGCGCATCCGAGGCCCCGAAAGACACCGTCTTGGCGCGGATCTGCTTGAGGCCACCCGAGGAGCCGATCGATTGGTAGTTCAGGCCTGTGCCCGTGGCGGCTTTGTAGGCCTCGGCCCACTTGGCATAAATCGGATACGGGAACGTGGCGCCGGCACCGGTGATGTCGGCAGCCCATGTGGTGGCAGCCAGGACGCTCAGGCCCACAGCGGTGATCACGGATTTCATTTTCAGCATTTCAACTCCTGGTTCAGGGTCACAAAAATTCGGTGGACCCGGCGCAATTCAAGTGCCCCCGGGAACAAGATGAAATTTACACACCGATTGTGACAACTGTGTGTCAAATAAAAAACCATCGGGTTTCAATCCATGCTCTGACCTTGGTTCAAGGCCATTTTCTTGCTCTGAGTCAAGACTGCCAGCGGCCACAGCCCCGATGATGCGCACCAAGGTATTGCATTTTCAATGCCCGCTCCGCCATGCTTTCTTTTTCAGCAACCTCCGTGCTCTTCAATTTTTGCGTCGCACTGGGCATCGGCCTTTTGGTCGGTGCGGAACGGGAGCGCCGCAAAGGTGAAGGCCCCTTCCGCCGCTCGGCAGGCATTCGCACTTTCACCGTTTGCACTTTGGCCGGCTTTGTGGCCCAAAGTCTGGGCGGCACGCCTTTGCTGATCACGGCCCTGTTGCTGGTGGGGGTGCTCACGGGCCTGTCTTATCAGCGGTCCAAAGAACATGACCCAGGCCTGACATCGGAAGTGACCATCTTGCTCAGCTGTTTGCTCGGTGGCCTGTCGGTGCAAAGCCCGGAGCTGGCGGCCTTGATCGGCATCGTGCTCACCGCCTTGCTGGCCGCGCGCGAGCGCATGCACCAATTTGTGCGCCACGCCATCACCGAACAGGAGCTGGAAGATGTGATCGTCTTTCTGGCAGCTGCCCTGATTTTGTTGCCCCTGGCCCCAGACCAGTACATCGGCCCGTACCAATCGATCAACCCGCACGATCTGGCCCGCTTTGTGGTGGCGGTCATGAGCATCAGTGCGGTCGGCTACATGGCCAAACGCATCATGGGGCCAAACGCAGGCATGGCCCTGACCGGCTTTGCCGGGGGCTTCATCTCCAGCACCGCCACCATCCTGGTCATGGGCCAGGCCGCCAGGAACTCTGCCCAACATGTTCAACTGGCTGCGATGGGGGCCATGCTTTCCACGATCTCCACCCTGCTCCAACTGGGCTTGCTGATCTCGGTAATGCTGCCACAAATGCTGCCGCACATGCTCATGCCGATGGGCCTGGGCGGGCTTGTGGCCTGCCTCTACACCTTGTGGCTCTACAAACGCCTCCCCCAGGCGGACGCCTTGCCTGCACTGGACTTGAAGGGCCATGCCTTTGACCACAAAACCACCCTGGTGCTGTGCTTGGCTGTCTTGAGTGTCACGGTGCTGACCGCGGCACTTCACCAATGGCTGGGGGCCACAGGGGTCATGATCGCGGCCATGTTGACTGGCCTGGTGGATGCGCATGCGAGCGTGGCGTCTGCCAGCAGCTTGGTGGCACAGCAGCAAATGACCTGGGCACAAGCAGAGCAAGTCATTTGGCTAGCCGTGAGCACCAACACCTTGAGCAAAACAGCGGTGGCCATCAGCGCAGGTGGACGATCATTCTCCCTGTTGCTGGTGCCGGGCCTGGCACTGGTGATCGCGGCTGTTTGGCTGGGCGTTTTCCTCACGGCCTGACCCAGTCGCTTCAGGTTTCCCAAGAAACGCCCATGAAAACCCCTTCATGGGTCCCGCCCAAGCACAGCGGATCACAGACCGATCAAGCCACCATCTTGCCGGGTGATGACGATCGTGGCCGAGCGGGGTCGCCCCTGCGGGCCAACACCCTGATTGCCAGGCCACAAGGTTTGGGTTGCCTGCCCTGAAGACAGCGGTTTGGACAACTCGCCAGGGTGCTGGATATTGACGAACAGGGTACGCCCATCTGCCGTTTCAGTGACCCCCGTCACCTCGGCTCATTTGGGGGCCACCAGGAAACGGCGCAATGGGGCATTGCCCCAAATCGCCCCCATGAAGGCGTCTTGAACGCCTGCTTGCTCTACCCCATTGACCCGCAATCGGCCAGGGACTGCGCCAGGACATCTTGGAAATGGGGGTTGCTGGACACATTGCACACGGCGTCATGGTCGTGACCGGACATCGATAACTCTTTTGGAAAAAAAGCCATTTCACAAGGCATTCATGACAATTTGAAGTCAATTCAATAACGCATTGATGCCTGTCACGTGCACGCCAGTCGCCAGCCCGCCCCGGATCGCCGATTTGCGACCCAAGAATCCGCCCATTGCCTGCGTCATCAAACCTTCAAACAACCGTCACATAATCAGGGCTTCCGCAGTACCCAAGCCCTTGCCGCATCATGCAACCCAAGTCCCTCTTTGCAGCCATCGACCTTGGCTCCAACAGCTTCCGATTGGAAATAGGTCAACTCGAAGCCGGACATTTGCGACGTGTGGAGTACCTCAAAGAAACCGTGCGCCAAGGCAACGGCCTGGATGCCGAACGCAACTTGAGCGAAGCGGCCATGCAACGCGGCTGGGATTGCCTGGCCCGTTTTGCCGAACGGATTGCAGGCTTCAAGCCCAGCCAAGTGCGTGCTGTGGCCACACAGACACTGCGCGAAGCCCGCAATCGCGAACTCTTTTTGACGAAAGCCAAAGACATCCTGGGTTTTCCGATCGAGGTGATCACCGGCCGTGAAGAAGCGCGGCTCATTTATCTGGGCGTCTCGCATCTGCTGCCCCATTCGCCCGAGCGCCGTTTGGTGGTGGACATTGGGGGCCGCTCGACCGAATTGATCCTGGGCCAAAACGAGCAAGCCGAAACACTGGAGTCCTACCGGGTCGGCAGCGTGGCCTGGTCCATGAAATATTTCCCGGATGGTCAATGGACCAACTCGGCCTTCAAAGCCGCCGAGATTGCAGCCAAAGCGGTGCTGGATGAAGCACAGATCATTTACCCCAGACATGGCTGGGACACCTGCTACGGCTCATCGGGCACTGTGGGTGCCGTGGCCGATGTCCTCTCACTGGCGGGCTGGCCAGAAGGATTGATCACGCGCGATGGCCTGGACTGGTTGAAAGAAAAACTGCTCAAAGCACAAAAGCCTGAACATCTTCGCCTCGAAGGGGTCAAGGACGACCGGCGTCCGGTGATTGGCGGCGGCTTGGCCGTTTTGCGTGCCGTGTTTGACTTGCTGCAGATCAACGAAATGGTGGCCGCACAAGGCGCCTTGCGCCATGGCGCGCTGTATGACCTGCTGGACCGGGAAAGCCCACAAGCCGATGTGCGCTCTCGCATGGTGGATTGGCTCACGCAACGCTTTGGCGCTGACCTGCTGCAAGCTGAACGGGTTTCCCGCACCTCACAAAAGCTTCTGCAAGCGATGCTTGAACGCGAGTCCCCAGAAGATGTGGCACGCCACCTGCGCAAAGTGCACTGGGCAGCACAACTGCACGAAGTGGGCATGCGCATTTCGCACAGCGATTACCACAAGCATGGGGCCTACATCCTGGACAACACCGACCTGCCTGGCTTCACCATCGACGAGTTGCACCGTTTGAGCCAGTTGGTGCTCGGTCACCGCGGCAAACTGCGCAAACTGGAAACAGAACTGCTGGACCCTTTGTTTGTGCAACAACTCATGGCCTTGCGCTTGTCGGTGATCCTTTGCCATGCACGGCGCGAACCAGACATCGCATCGCTCGAGATGCGCAGCGACGGTGTGCGCCAGTCCGCACGCCTGAAGCTCAGCACCGAATGGGCTGAACAGTGGCCGCAATCGGCCCATTTGCTGCGTGAAGAATGTGTGGCCTGGTTCAAGACAGGCTGGGAACTCAAGGTGGAGTTCGTCTAATTTCCAGTCACACGCTCAACCACACTTGACGGCAAGTGAAGAGCCGTATTGATTTCATTGAAACAACGGTATAAACTGTATGCACCGTTTTTTAAAATCAAACCTCATGATCACTTCACAAGCCACCACCGCGCACGAAGCCGCTACCCCCGCAAGCGCCCCCACCGCCAAGCCGGCAGGCAAAGTGGCCACCACACGCAAGGCCCCTGCCAAGAAAGCCAGCCCCGTGACGGCCAAGCGCGCACCCACCACCCGCAAAAAAGCCGCCCCCAAAGCAGTGAGCGCTCAAGCCCCAGCCAAGGCTCCCATCCAAGCGAAGCCGGCCACCACCCAAGCCGTGGTCAAGAAGGCTCAAGCGGCCAAAACCAAGCCTGCAAAAGAGAAAAAGGTCAAAGTGGTGCGCGACAGTTTCACCATTCCCAAAACCGAGTTCACGCGAATTGCCGAGATGAAAAAACGCGCCATGACCTTGGGCGTGGAAGTCAAGAAAAGCGAGCTGATCCGCGCAGGCCTGCAACTGATTTCAGGCTTGCAAGACACCGCATTCAAGAAAGCTTTGGCCAGCGTCCCGACCCTCAAAACCGGCCGCCCCGCCAAAGACTGAGTTCAAAGGCGATCTGGCACCATGACGGACATGATCACGGTTTGATCTTGTTCATCACGGCGGCGATGGCGCAGCCACCAGATCGCGCCTTTGCGCACCGGGCAAGGCTCTCCGCCCATCTGCACCAAGCGCGAAATCAGCGCACCCAATGACGGCTGGTGCCCCACCAGGACGACCGGGTATTTCGCATCGGGCCAACCGGCCGCCTCCAGCAAATCATCGACCGTAGCACCCGGCGAGAGCGCATCGCGAACCTTGTACTTGCGCCCCAGAGCCCGAACCGTTTGTTCGGCCCGCACCGCCGGACTGGTGAGGATCCTCGCACCTTGGGGCAATTGGCTCTCCAGCCAAGTCGCCATCCTGGCGGCATTTTTTTCACCACGCGCCGTCAAACGGCGCTGCATGTCGTCCTGCCCTGGCTCAGCGTCGTGTGCTTCTGCGTGCCGCCACAAGATCAAATCCATGAACGTTACTCCTGTGCAGTGGCCGCGCTGTAGCGTGCCATCAAGGCGTTTTGGGCTCCGTGACCCGGGGCATGCAAGCCCACACGGTGGTAGCGGCCATCGGGTGCCAGATCCCAGGCATCAAGACTGTCATGCAAATAGGCGAGCAAGCACTCGTCGATGATGCGCTGGCGCAGCACCGGATCGTCCACTGGCCAGGCCAACTCAATGCGCCGGGTCATGTTGCGGCTCATCCAGTCGGCACTCGACAAGTACAAGGATTCTTCTTCGCCCGCGCGGAAATAGAACACACGCGAATGCTCCAGGAAACGACCGATCACCGAGCGCACCCGGATGTTTTCACTCACCCCAGGCATCCGGGCGGGCAGCATGCAGGCCCCCCGCACAATCAAATCGATCTTGGCCCCTTTGGCCCCGGCTTCTAGCAGGGCTTCAATCAAAGGCAAATCGGTCAGGGCATTCATCTTGAGCACGATGCGCCCATCGCGCCCTGCGGCAGCCGCCTCCCCCACCGCATGGATGCGGGCCTGCATGTCTGCATGCAACTGAAAAGGGGCCACCAGCAATCGCTTCATCCTCGGCAAGCGACTCTGGCTGGCCAAGTGCCCAAACAACTGGTCCATGTCGGCCGTGATGCTGGCGTCTGCGGTCAGGTAACTGATGTCGGTGTACAGCCGGGCTGTGCGCGGGTTGTAATTGCCCGTTGACAGGTGCCCATAGCGGCGCAATGCGCGACCTTCGCGCCGCGTGACCAACAGCATCTTGGCGTGGGTCTTGAGACCGACCACGCCATAGACCACCTGCACGCCAATCGATTCGAGTTGCTCCGCCCAATTGATGTTGGCTTCTTCGTCAAAGCGCGCCTTGAGTTCAACCACCGCCGTGACTTCTTTGCCTTGGCGCACCGCTTCGCGCAACAGGTCCATCATGGTCGAATCACTGCCCGTGCGGTAAATGGTCTGCTTGATCGCCAGCACCTGCGGGTCGTGCACGGCCTCGCGCAAAAATGCCAGCACGCCATCAAAGCTTTCAAAGTGCTGGTGAATCACCACATCGCCCTCGCGCAAGCGCGCCATGATCGAGCCGTGGTGCGGCAGCTGCACCGGATAACTGGCCTTGTAGGGCGGAAACAGCAAATGCGGTGCATCCGCCAGATCGATCAACTGCATCAGGCGCACCAGATTGACCGGCCCGTTGACACGAAAAACCGACAACTCCGGCAGTTCAAACTCCTTGCGCAAAAACTCGGCCAGCCGTGGCGAGCAGTCTGACGACACTTCGAGCCGGACCGCCTGCCCATAATGGCGATGCTGCAAACCTTGACGCAAGGCGGTGCGCAAATTGCCGATGTCGTCTTCGTCCACCGCCAATTCCGAATGGCGCGTCACGCGGAACTGCGAGAACTGCCCCACTTCGCGCCCCGGGAACAACTCGCTCAAATGCGCGCGCACCACGCTGGACAACAACACGAACGAGGTCGACCCCGCACACAACTTGGCCGGCAGCGGGATCAAGCGCGGCAAGACCCGAGGCACCTTGACGATGGCGATCTCGTTGGAGCGGCCAAACGCGTCCTTGCCCGACAGCTGAACAATGAAATTCAAAGACTTGTTGGCCACCTGCGGAAACGGGTGCGCCGGATCCAGCCCGACCGGCACCAGCAAAGGCTGGACTTCACGCTGAAAATAACTGCGCACCCAGCGGCGCTGCTCGGCATTGCGCTCACCGTGCGAGAGGATGCGAAAACCCTGTCGCTCCAAGGTGGGCAAGAGGTCGTCGTTGTACAAGGCGTACTGCCTGGACACCATGGCATTTGCCTGCTCGGTGATGGCCGTCAAACTGTCCAGCGTATAGGGGCCTCTGCGCAAGCCCTGCAAGGCACCCATCACATGGGGCTCGGCGCGCACCTCAAAAAATTCATCAAGGTTGGACGACACAATGCACAGGTAACGCAGGCGCTCCAGCACGGGCACCTCGGGCCTATGGGCCCAATCGAGCACACGCTCGTTGAACGCCAGGATGCTGAGGTCACGGTCCAGCAAGCTGGATGGGGTCGACTCAGCGGCGCTGACCAAGGATTTGTGACTCATTTTTCATTTCTCTGCTCAATGAAGTCCATCCTAAGAAATTCTCAAGTCAATTTGATGACAGCACGATGAAACGTTCCGCATGGGGGTGCGCTGTACCACGCACACTGACCAGGTGCGAGGCAAAACTCCTGGCTGTTTGTGGCCAATCGAAATGCATGGCGCGTCTGCGCGCTTCAGCGCGGGGCACACGCATGGCCTGGTCAACGGCGCTGCGCAGGTCTTCATGGAGCACCCCACCTGCCGCCAAACCCTGGTCGGCACCTAAAACCTGCAAAGGGCCATCGACCGGGTATGCCGCCACGGGCGTGCCACATGCCATGGCTTCGAGCATGACCAGACCAAATGTTTCGCTTTTGGATGGAAAAACAAACACATCGGAGGCCGCATAAATACGGGCCAGCTCTGGACGCGGCAAGACCCCCAACCAAACCACATCCGGATAGCGCTGACGCAAACTGCCTTCCAGCGGCCCGACGCCGCAAACAATGCGTGTGCCCGGCAAGCGCATGGACAAGAACGCTTCGATGTTCTTCTCATACGAAACGCGCCCCACGAACAGTGAGAAAGGTCTGGGCAAATGGGCCAGGTCTGGCAACTCCAGGGGCTGGTCTTCATACGCAAACAAACCCAGGTCCACACCGTGCGTCCAGGATTTGAGTTGCTTGAACCGCCGGGCCTGCAACATGTCGAGCACGCCTTGTGTGGGCACCATCACACCCGAAGAGGGGCGATGAAAGTGGCGAAACAAGGCATACCCCCAGGACAGCGGCACCCGCAAAGCGGCATTCAGGATTTCCGGAAATTTGGTGTGAAAGGCCGTGGTGAAAGCCAGCTTGCGCTTTTGGCAATACCGGCGAGCCGCCCAGCCCAATGGGCCTTCGGTGGCCAGATGGATGGCATCAGGTTGCAGGGTGTCCAGCATCTGCGCCAAGGCGCGCGCTGGTCGAACCGCCAAGTTAATACCAGCGTAGCCGGGGCATGGCCGATTGGGGAACAAGCCCGGGTGAATCACCTCCACCTTGACGCCCAGGGGTGCCAAGGCCACCACCAACTCCTGCAAGGTCGTGACCACGCCATTGACTTGCGGATGCCACGCATCGGTGATCAATGCCAATTTCATGCCTGCGCCTCCTGCTTGCTTTTTTCACGCACCGTGAGGGCCTGCCCTGAGCCCCAATGGATGATCTCCAGGCGGCCGTCCATGTGCTCGACCAAAGCCGTTCGGCTTTCCACCCAATCGCCATCGTTGCAATACAGGATGCCGTTGACATCGCGGATCTCGGCATGGTGGATGTGGCCGCAAACCGCGCCGTCATAACCGCGGCGCTGCGCTTCCTGGGCCACCGCCACCTCGAAATCGCTGATGAAGTTCACCGCTTTCTTGACCTTCAATTTGAGGTAGGCCGACAAGGACCAGTAATCCAGCCCCATGCGGGCACGCCAGCTGTTGAGGTGGCGATTGATTTTCAAAGTCAATTCGTACAACCAGTCGCCCACGTACGCGAGCCACTTGGCGCACTGGATCACACCATCAAAATGATCACCGTGGATGACCCAAAGCTTCAGACCCGTCGCCGTGGTGTGCACCGTTTCATGGAACACCTCCACACCGCCAAAAGCATGTCCAACAAAATGACGTGCAAACTCGTCGTGGTTGCCCGGCACATAAATCACGCGGCAACCTTTGCGGGCACGTCGCAATAATTTTTGCACCACATCGTTGTGGCTTTGCGGCCAAAACCAGCGGCGGCGCAATTGCCAGCCATCGACAATGTCCCCCACCAAATACAGCGTATCGCTGGGGTGGCGCTTCAAAAAGTCCAGCAAGGCATCGGCCTGAAAACCAGGTGTGCCAATGTGCAAGTCTGAAATGAAAATCGCCCGCAACCGGTGGCGGTCTGCGGGCGACGGTTCATCGTCCTGGAGAGGCTGATCACCACCTGGCCATGAGACCGGGGCGGCCCCACTTGGGCGCAGGCTCTCTGGTGGGGCCTCAAACAACCAGGTGGTTTGCACGTCTTGAGAGGACAAGCGCATCAAACACCCCCGGCAAAGTGCCTGCGATAACGTGCGGGAATATCGGCCGTTCGCATCATCATGGGCAAATCTGCGGTGTTGAAATCCGGGTCCCATGCGGGCGCGCCCAGCACTTTGGCCCCCAGACGCAGATAACCTTTGATCAACGCGGGCGGCTCAATCACCAGATCGTGCTCCAGTGCATCCACCGGCAATGGCAAACGCGGGCGCACATGGTACTGAATGGGGGCCAAATGCGTCTGGCGCAATTGGTGCCAAATGCTGGCCGCTGCATTGCCTGTGACCACGCCGTTGTGCAACATCGGGATGCTGGCGCAACCGATCATCACATCCAGACGGTTGCGCTCCATGAATTCGAACAATGCCCCCCACAGTGCCATGATCACACCGCCCTGACGGTGCTCGGCATGCACACAGCTGCGGCCCAGCTCCACCATGCGGCTGCGCATGTCACGCAGGCGGGTCAAGTCAAATTCGGTGTCGCTGTAAGTGCTGCCAGCACGCTTGGCTTGCTCGGGCGTCAACACGCGGTAGGTACCGATCACTTGACCTGAGACCGTCTCGCGCACCAGCAAGTGCTCACAATAATCATCGAACAAATCGATGTCATGACCCGGCACTTTGGACGACAGACGCGCGCCCATCTCGGTGCCGAAAATATCAAACCTCAATCGCTGCGCTTCGCGGACTTCGTCCTGATGTTTTGCCCAACCGACTTCAATAGCGCTTTGGGCACGGCGAGGCAGGAAATCCACAGTGGAGTTGGGCTGCGCTGGATGAAGTGACCCCCTGGGCAAATTCAACGGGGACAGCGCGAAGGTGGGGCTGGGCAACTCTTTCATGAGGACACTCCTTGTGATCTGTGAAGAGATCATCGAAGGCGGTCATGACGCCCAAAAGTCATGTACATGAAGGTTTGATGACACCCTCAGATGCACCCGCCTCAAGAGCCTGTCAACCCATCAATGCAGGCCATCCCACAACAGCTTGCAGCTTGTCAGAAACATCCCAAGATACACCAGCCGGTAAAACAATTGCGGCTGGATGCGCCGGGCGATGCGAACACCCATCCAGACACCCAAAGGCGCCAGGGGCAAAAGCACCAGCGAGGTGGCAAAGTTGCACATGTCCAGCAAGCCGAGCCAGGCATACGGCACCCACTTGGCCATGTTGGCAAAGAAAAACAGGAAGGCCATGGTGCCTGTGAACACCACGGGTTTGAGCTTGAGCGGGATCACATACGCATTGACCGGTGGCCCACCGGCATGTGCGATGAAACTCGTGAAACCGGAAGTTGTCAGCAACACCGCGCCCAGCCAACGCGGCGGTGGCGGGCTGTCAGCCTGCGGCGGAAAAAGCAGCCGTTGCGCCAGGAACAACAGCGTGAACAAACCCACAATGCCTGCCACCCAATGCGGGTCCAGGTATTTGAAAAGCAAGGTGCCCATGCCGATGCCCAGCAAGGCAAAAGGCAGCATGAAGCGCAGCAAGCGTTTGTCCAGGTCTTTGCGAAAAGCCGCCATGCCCAAAACGTCCATGACAAACAGAACCGGCATCAAGATCGCCGCTGACTGAGGCACCGTGACCGACATCGCCATCATGGGCACCGCCAGAGAACCCAGTCCTGCGCCAAAGCCGCTTTTGCTGATGCCCAGCAGCAGCACAGCGGGCACGGAGACAAAGTAGAAGAAGGGGTCGGTGATGAAGGGCAGGTCCACGGCAGATCTTTCAGATCAGCCATCTTAGCCCGGGCCTGCCTACAGCCGCCCCTGCAAGCACCTCAGGACGTCAACAAACGGTGCAAAGCCTTCAGCCCCACCGGTGGCTCGGACTGAAACGGGATGACAAACAGCCTTTCCGCCAGGGCGGGTCGAATCCGCTGGATCTGCTGCACCTCACCCGCCAGACGCGCCACCAGCAAAGGGTCACGCGGCTTGGCCGCCAGCACCGAGCGGTTGAGCACCCAGGCATAAGGCTCAATCTGCGCGCGGCGCAAATCCTCTTGCAGGGCCGCCGCCTGCGAGACCGGCGTGGTCTCGGGCAAGGTCACCAAAATGATCCGGGTGTAACTCGGGTCCTGCATGCGCATGAGCGGCGTGACCACCTTGGCCGCCGTGCCCGTGTGCTTTTCAAAACTGCTGAGCATCTGCCGGTGGTAAGCCCCGGCGGCATCCATCAACAACAGCGAATGGCCGGTGGGTGCGGTGTCCAACACCACAAAACCCATGCGGGCCTGCGCCACGATGTGCGAAAACGCGTGGAACACCGCCACCTCTTCGGTGCAGGGCGATTGCAGGTCTTCGAGCAGCAAGGCCTTCTCGTGTTCGTCCAGCGAAGCGCCTTTGGCGGCCATGATCTTGTCGATGTATTTCTGCGTTTCGACCTTCGGGTCAATGCGGCTGACCTGCAGGCCCGGCACCTGCGCCTGCAGTGTCTGGGCCAGGTGCGCCGCCGGATCGGTGGTGCTCAGGTGAACGGTTTTGCCTTTTTGCTGCAAACCCAGCGCCAAGGCCGCAGCCACCGTGGTTTTGCCCACACCGCCCTTGCCCATCACCATGATCAGCCCGTGCGATTGCTGTGCCAGCTCGTCCACCAGCTGCTGCAGGCTCTGCCCTTGCAGCGGGTCCACCACCATCGCAGAGTCACTGGGTGAGGGGGGCGCATCCGAGAGCAAGGCCCGAAGTGCCGGCAGACCGACGTTGTCCATCGCCCGCAAAGGCACTTCGTCCTGCGGCAAAGCGCGCAAGGCTTCGGGCATGTGCGCCAGTGCCTGCTGCCCTTGCGTGTCGATGGCCTGCGCGACCGCATCATCGGGCACGCTGGCATGGAACACGCCATTGACGATCAGCCGTTGCTGCGTCAGGCCCAGGGCCTTCAGCTCCACGCTGGTGCGGGCGGCTTCGGCCAGTGCGCTGACCTCGGGGCGCGCCACCAGGACCACCGAAGTCAAAGCCGGATTGCTGAGGGCAGCCAACGCCTGGTTGAAGCGCGCCTCTTGCATCTTCAGGCCTGAATGGGGCCCCAGACACGAAGCCCCCTGGTCATTGCCCGCCAAAAACCCGCTCCAGGCCTTGGGCAAACTCAGCAAGCGCAAAGTGTGGCCGCTGGGCGCGGTGTCAAACACGATGTGCGCATACGGCGCGTCTTGCGCCAGCAGGCTGGAGAATTCGTCAAACGAAGCGATCTCGGTGGTGCAGGCACCCGACAACTGTTCGCGCACCACCGCCTTGTCGGCCTCGGGCGCTGCAGGGCCCATCTGATCGATCACACGCTGCCGGTAGGCCCTGGCGGCCTCATCGGGGTCGATGTTGATCAGGCTCAGGCCCGGCACGCCGGGCACGGCCACTGGCTGGTTGCTCAAGGGCACGCCCAGCATTTCATCCAGGTTGGAGGCCGCATCGGTGCTGACCAGCAAAACTTGTTGCCCAGCATCGGCCAGCGCGATGGCCGTGGCGGTCGACAGCGAAGTTTTACCCACACCCCCCTTGCCCGTGAAAAACAAAAAGCGGGGCGGCGCTTGCAGCCATTGCAGTCGGGTCATTGTGTTGGGCACCATCGTGGATCTTTCGTTCAATTTACGCGAATTTCACATCTGAGGGTCTGCGCCAGATCAAAACAGACCGATCGACATCAAATCGTCACATATTTCCATTAAAGTCGAAACATGGAAGAGAAACAAGTCATCAAAGCTCTGGCCGCGCTGGCCCAGCCCCACCGCCTGCAGATATTCCGCGCCCTGGTGGTCACCGGCACACAGGGCCTGACCCCCGCCGTCATGGCCGAAGGCCTGGGCGTGCCAGCGGCCACCTTGTCTTTCCACCTGAAAGAGTTGCTCCATGCCGATCTGATCTCGCAAGAGCGCAGCGGACGCCACCTGATTTACCGTGCGCAATACGCGCACATGAACGGCGTGCTCACCTACCTGACGCAAAACTGTTGCCAAGGCGAAGCCTGCCTGACCGAAGAAACCACCGCCTGTCCCTGCTGAAGAGAACCACCATGAAAAGATTCCATGTCCACATCCGCGTTGATGACCTGAAAGCGAGCATCGCGTTTTATGAGCGCCTGTTCTCGGCCCCACCCACCCGGCTTGAAACCGATTACGCCAAATGGATGCTGGACGATCCGCGTGTGAACTTTGCCATTTCTACGCGCGGCGGCCAGCCTGGCCTGGACCACCTGGGTTTCCAGACCGACACCGCAGAAGAATTGGTGCAACTCAAAGACCAGGCCCAAAGCGCCGACATGGCCCTCATCGATGAAGGCCAAACTTCGTGCTGCTACGCCCAAAGCGACAAGCACTGGATCACCGATCCGCAAGGCATTGCCTGGGAACACTTCCACACCTTGGGCAACATCCCGGTCTTCCACGAAAACCGGGTCGCCCAGGCTTCCAGCGCTGTCTGCTGCGCACCACCCACGGCCCAAGCTGCCGCAGCCTCCTCGGCATGCTGTGGCCCCACCTCTTCGTCTTCCTCGTCCTCTTGCTGCTGAAACGCCATGACCCACCCTGTTTACAACGTTCTTTTTGTCTGCACCGGCAACTCGGTCCGCTCGGTCATGGCCGAATGCCTGATGAACCATCTGGGCGCAGGCCGCTTCCGGGCTTTCTCGGCGGGCAGCATGCCCAATGGCACCGTCAGCCCCCAGGCCCTGGCCACACTGGACAGCCTGGGTGTGCCCGCTGTGGGCGTGCGCAGCAAAAGTTGGGCCGAGTTCAGCCAAGCCGGTGCGCCTGTGCTGGATTTCATTTTCACCGTGTGTGACCGTGCGCACGGCGAGGTCTGCCCGGTCTGGCCCGGACAACCCGTCAGCGCGCACTGGGGCGTGGCCGATCCGGGCGACATGCCTGCACAGTCACCCGCCGAAGTCGAGAAAAACTTCCGCGATGCGGCTTACACCCTCAAACGAAGGATCGAGTTGTTCATGGCCCTGCCGTTTGACAGCCTGGACCAACTCTCTCTGCAAGCCCACGCCCACCGCATTGGCCAAGAATAACGAGCACCACCATGACCACCAACGTCCTCATCCTGTGCACCCACAACTCCGCCCGCAGCGTCCTGAGCGAGGGCATGCTCAACCACTGGGCCCGGCAACTGGGCCGCGATGTCCGCGCGTTCAGCGCGGGCAGTGCGCCCAGCGGACGGCTCAACCCTTTTGCGCTGGAAGCCTTGAACCATGCGGGCATCGACACCAGCGGCTACCGCAGCAAGAGCTGGGACGAGTTCACCGCACCCGGCGCACCCGAGATGCACATCGTGATCACCGTGTGCGACTGCGCCGCCGCCGAAACTTGTCCCTACTGGCCCGGCAGCCCGGTCAAGGTGCACTGGGGCTACCCCGACCCGTCCAACGCCTTGGGTGGCGATGAAGGCAAGCGCCAGGCTTTTGAATTGACGCGCCAAGCCATTGGCTACCGCATGTTGCAGCTCTTGCAACTGCCCCTGGACCAGCTGAGCCCTGCCCAGCTGCAAAACGAACTGAACCGCATCTGCGCCAACTGAAGCCACACCATGAACATTTTTGAACGTTACCTCACCGTCTGGGTTTTCCTGTGCATCGTGGTCGGCATCGCGCTGGGCCAGTTCATGCCCGAGGTGTTCCAGGCCATCGGCCAGATGGAAATCGCCAAGGTCAATCTGCCGGTGGGCTTGCTGATCTGGGTGATGGTCATCCCCATGCTGGTCAAGGTGGACTTTGGCGCCCTGGGCCAGGTGCGTCAGCATGTGCGCGGCATCGGTGTGACCTTGTTCGTCAACTGGCTGGTCAAGCCGTTTTCGATGGCGCTGCTGGGCTGGATTTTCATCCGCCACCTGTTTGCGCCTTATTTGCCTGCCGACCAACTCGACAGCTACATCGCCGGACTCATCTTGTTGGCCGCAGCGCCCTGCACCGCCATGGTGTTCGTGTGGAGCCGCCTGACGAATGGCAACCCGTTGTTCACCCTGTCGCAAGTGGCGCTGAACGACAGCATCATGGTGGTCGCGTTTGCGCCGCTGGTGGGCTTCTTGCTCGGCATCTCGGCCATCACCGTGCCGTGGGACACCTTGCTGACGTCTGTCGTGCTGTACATCGTGATCCCGGTGCTGCTGGCGCAAGGGTGGCGCCGCCAATTGCTGCGCCAGGGCCAAGCGGCTTTTGATGCCGCCATGCAGCGCATCGGCCCTTGGTCTATCACGGCCTTGCTGGCCACACTGGTCTTGCTGTTCGCCTTTCAGGGCGAAGCCATCTTGCAGCAGCCGCTGGTGATCGCCTTGCTGGCGGTGCCCATCCTGATCCAGGTCTTGTTCAACTCGGCCCTGGCTTATGGCCTGAACCGCGCCCTGGGCGAAAAGCACGAAATCGCCTGCCCCTCGGCGCTGATCGGTGCTTCCAACTTTTTCGAGCTGGCAGTGGCCGCCGCCATCAGCCTGTTTGGTTTCCACTCAGGCGCGGCGCTGGCCACCGTGGTGGGCGTGCTGATCGAAGTGCCCGTCATGCTGCTGGTGGTGCGCGTGGTCAACCAGAGCAAGGGCTGGTACGAACGCGGCTGATGCCCCACCCGCTCTGGCGCAGTGAGCCTGCGCCAGAGCGGACGTCTCACTCGTCGAAGTCCCAGATCCTGTGCAGGTCCAGGTTCATCAGGGCCCAACTCTCCACCAGTTCCAGCTGCAGCCTTTGACGCTCGCGCAGGCTTTCTTGCGCCAGCCTGCGGTTCTGGATCAGCTCCGTCATGCTGTGCTCGCCCATGGCAAAGGCCTTGAGCGATTGGGTCACCGCCGTCGCCTGTGTTTGCGCGGCCGACTGCAAGCTCGTCAAAGCCTGCCTTTGCATGTGCAAGTTCAACCAGCGTGCCTCAAAGGCCGCACCCAAATCCAGCGTCATTTGCTGCAACTGTTCTTCAAGCTGGTTCGCCTCGGCCAGGGCGGCCGTCGCATGGGCCTGCCGCGCCGAGCCAGGCAAAGCAAACCCCAGCGACACGCCCACAATGCTTTCGGCCCCCGCACGCTCGCGGGCGGCATACACCCCCAACACCGGATCGGGCAGGCGGTCGCGGTCCATGCGCTCGGCCTGCAAACGCAGGCGCTGCACTTCGGCGCGGCGCAAATTCAGCTCATGGTGGTTTTGCAAAAACTCTTGCACCAGCGGCTGCATGGCGGGCAGCTCGGGCACATCGCTGGGCAAGGCGGGCCAGGTCGGTTCGGGCAAACCGGGGTAGCGCTTTTGCACCTGCGCCCAGGCCGCCGTCCACTGCGCTTGCGACACGGCCACCGCCGCCTGTGCGCGTTGCAGCTCGGCCTGGGCCAGGCTCGCGTCCAGTTGCGAGATGTCGCCTTGCTTCAAACGCAACTGCGCTTGGCGGTGCAGTTCTTGCGACAGCTGGGCTTGCGCACTGGTCGCCTCGCGTGCCAGCGCCAGCTGGTGCAGCGCAAACCATTGGCGCATCAGCTCGCGGCTCGCCTCGTGCAGGGCGTCGGCATAGCCGATGCGGGCCACCTGGCGGCTTTGTTCGGCCAGGTTCGCATCCAGCGCCGCCTTGCCCCACCAGCGCACAGGCCGCTCCAAGCTGAGCAATTGCTCGTTGAAGCGGCCACCGGGGTCGATGACCCGGCGGTTTTGCTGGCTCATGCGCAGGTTAAATTCGCCCGTGCCCGCTTCGGTGGCGCGTGCCCTTTGCAGTTGCGCCGTCTGTTGCGATTGCGCGGCCAAAATGCCGTGGCTGTTTTTCACGATGGTCTGCACCCGATCGGCAGGCGGCAGCCACACCCCCAAGGGGTCTTGCGCATGCACACGCAGGCCCAGGCACAAACCGCCCACGATCAGGGCCATGCACAGTTTTTTCATGAGGCGCTCCTGTCTTCAGCTTGAGGCTGACGGATTTGAGCCCAGACTTCGGCCAGGCTGCCCAAGGCCCCCCAGCGTTCAAAAATCAGGGGCAATAGCAACAGAGTCAAAGCTGTCGAGCTGATCAACCCGCCCGTGACCACAATCGCCAAAGGTTTTTGGATCTCGGAGCCTGGCCCCGTGGCAAACAGCAAGGGGATCATGCCCAGCGCCGTGATCAGTGCTGTCATCAGCACCGGCCGCAAACGGCGCTCGGCGCCCAGGCGCACCACCTGCGCCAGGGCCTCGCCGTTTTGCAGGCGCTCGTTGAAGTGCGTGACCATCACCACCCCGTTGAGCACCGCAATGCCCAGCAAAGCGATGAAGCCCACCGAGGCTGGCACCGACAGGTATTGGCCCGAGATGGCCAGCGCCACCACACCACCCACCAGGGCAAACGGGATGTTCAAGAAGATGATGCCTGCCTGCACCACCGAGCCGAAGGTGAAGGTCAGGATCAAAAAGATCAGGCCCATGGCCGCCGGGATCACCACGCTCAAACGCGCAGCGGCCCGTTGCTGGTTTTCAAACTGGCCACCCCAAACGATCTGGATGTCCTTGGGCAGACCGAGTGCCGCCACCGCTTGTTGGGCATCGGCCACAAAGCCGGTCAGGTCGCGTCCTTCGACCGAGACCTGGATGGTGGTCAGGCGCTGACTCAGCTCATGGTCGATGCGGATCGGGCCGTCCACCACGCGGATATCGGCCAAAGCGCTGGCCGGCCAGGCACGGCCATCGGGCGCGGTGATGGGCAGGTTGCGAAAGGCCTCGGGACTGCTGCGCACCGTGTCGTTGCCACGCAAAGTCAAGGCCGTGCGGATGCCGCGGTCCAGCACATGGCCCACGGTTTCGCCTTCGAGCTGTTGACGCAAAGCTTGCTGCACCGAGGCCACGCTCATGCCCGACTGCCCCACGGTGTGGCGGTTCACGCCCACGCTCAGGTACTGCATGCCTTCGGCCTTGGGCGCGATCACCTCGGCGGCGCCGTCGATCTTGCGCACCGCCTCGGCCACTTGCTGCGCGGTCCGGCCCAGCTGCGCCAGGTCCGCACCAAACAGCTTGATCGCCACATCGCCCCGAGTGCCGGTCAGCATTTCCGAGATGCGCATTTCGATCGGCTGGGTGAAGCCATACACCAGACCCGGAAAGCCCTCCAGCACTTCGCGCAAGGCGTTGATGATGTCTTCCTTGTTGCCGCGCCATGTGCTTTTGGGTTGGAGCACCAAAAAGGTGTCGGTCTCGTTCAGGCCCATCGGGTCCAGGCCCAGCTCGTCCGAGCCCGCACGGGCGATCACGGCTTGCACCTCGGGCACATTGGCCAAAATGGCTTGCTGCACGCGGGTGTCGATCTCCAGCGAGGCTTCGAGCGAGATGGAGGGGATTTTTTGCAGCTGCACCAAGATGTCACCCTCGTCCAGCGTGGGCATGAAAGTCTTGCCGATCTGGGTGTACAGCCCCCCTGCCAGCACCAGCGAGCCCAGGGCCACGCCCATGAGCCAGCGCGGATGCCGCCAGCTGGCGTCACGCCACTTCACATAGGTGCGCAGCAGCCAAAGCATGACGGCCGGCTCGTGCGCGGATTGCGGTTTGAGCACCCAGGACGCCAGCGCAGGCACCACCGTGAAAGCCAGCACCAATGAAGCCGACAAAGCCATGATGATGGTCAGTGCCACCGGCGCAAACAATTTGCCTTCCAGCCCTTGCAAGGTCAGCAGCGGCAAGAACACCACGCCAATGATGAGCACGCCCGCACCCACCGGCTTGAGCACCTCGCGCACCGCGTGCAACACGCGTTCGGTGACGGTCACATCGTGGCCCTGCGGCGCATGGGCCAGCTGGGTTTCCACGTTTTCCACCACCACCACCGAGGCGTCCACCAGCATGCCCAGCGCAATGGCCAGACCGCCCAGGCTCATCAGGTTGGCGGTGATGCCGGTGTAGCGCATGAGCAAGAAGGTGGCCAGCAAAGACAGGGGCAGCGACACCGCCACCACCAGCGCAGGCCGCAGGCCCCCTAAGAAAACATAGAGCACCACACAGACCAGCACCGCCGCTTCGGCCAGGGCCTTGATGACGGTGTTGGCCGCGCGCGTGACCAGCTCGCCGCGGTTATAGAAGGTCTTGATCGTCATGCCCTCGGGCAGACGTTTTTGCAGGTCGCGGATCTTCAGGTCAATGGCGTCCACCAGCTCGCGCGCGTTCACGCCGCGCAAGCCCAGCACCAGGCCCTCCACCGCTTCGCCGCGTCCGTCTTGCGTCACGGCGCCATAGCGGGTGAGCGCACCGTGGCGCACCACCGCCACGTCGTCGAGCAAGATTTTCTGACCCGAGCGCGGCTGCTCGATGCGGATGGCACGCACATCGTCCAGGGTTTTGACCGCGCCTTCCACACGCACCACCAGCGACTCTTCACCGGCGGTCATGCGGCCTGCGCCGTCGTTGCTGTTGTTGTTGGCCAGGGCCTCGCGCAGGCTGGCCATGCTCACGCCTAAAGCGGCCATGCGTTCGGTTTTGGGCAACACCTCAAAGGTTTGCACCTCACCGCCCAGGGCGTTGACTTCGGCCACGCCAGCGATCGTGCGCAGCTCGGGGCGGATCGTCCAGTCTAGGGCGCGGCGTTTGTCGGCCAAGGAAAAGTTCTCGCCCTCAACGGTGAACATGTACAGCTCGGACAGCGGCGTGGTGATGGGCGCCAAACCGCCGCTCACGCCCGCAGGCAAATCGCCCATGACACCCCCCAGGCGTTCGGACACCTGCTGGCGCGCCCAGTAAATGTCCACGCCTTCGTCAAAGTCCAGCGTGATGTCGGCGATGCCGTATTTGGAGACCGAGCGCACCATGCGCTTTTTCGGAATGCTCAAAAGCTCCTGCTCGATCGGCTTGACCACACGCTGCTCGACCTCTTCGGGCGTCATGCCCGGGATCTTCAGGATGATCTTGGCCTGGGTAGGCGAGATGTCGGGAAAGGCGTCAATCGGCAGTTGCTGCCAGGCCTGCAGGCCCGCCAGCATCAAGATCGCGGCCAACAGCAGGCTCAGGTGGCGGTAACGCAGCGCCCAGCGGATGATGGCGTCCATGCTCATTCATCCTTTTGCAGCAATGCGCGCAGCGAAGCCAGGCCTGTGACGGCCACCTGCTGCTTGTCGCTCAAGGCACCGCTCACCACCGATTGCTCGTCGTTGCTCGACAGCACTTTCACCGGCGTGGGCACAAAGCCTTGGGCACTGGCCACGAACACCCAGCTTTGCATCTGGTGCGTGATCACGGCGCGTGCAGGCACTTGCCATGCGGCTTGTGCGGCTTGCGTGGCCATGGCGGCGGGGTGCAGCTGCACCGGCAAGACTTCACCGGCGCTCAAGCTGCCCGGCTGGGTCACCCGCGCACGCGCTTGCGCTTGCTGCGCGGCATCCACCGCGCGGCTGATGCCAATCAACACCGCTTTGGCCTGGCGCGAAGGCACGCTGACCGCATCGCCCACTTTGAGCTGCGCCGCCTTCTCGGGCGAGAGCACCAGATCGAGTTGCAGCGGCCGTGTGTCGGCCACCTTGAACAAAGGCACCCCCGCCTCCACGCGCTGGCCCACGGTGACCCAGGACTGCACCAACGTGCCATTCAAAGGAGAGGTCAAGCTG